>Ga0213863_10001611_pt1 | contig 16276 bp, 17 predicted proteins | sample PICome_8_FD_160128 | JGI IMG/M metagenome (GOLD analysis project Ga0213863, IMG submission 160128) | Coastal seawater microbial communities near Pivers Island, North Carolina, United States - PICO497 | ecosystem: Environmental > Aquatic > Marine > Coastal | place: USA: North Carolina... | reverse complement strand
CAGTACCCAGTTCAGCCGCAGTTCGGCCCGACGGGTCTATCTGAAATAAGGGGTCGTAACCGAATCCAGATGTTCCTGAAGGCTTTTTAGCAATGTGTCCGTGCCAGTAGCCTTCCGCAATAATCGGTGTGGGGTCTTCTGCGCTGACGACGCATACCAGTACACAGACGAACCAGGCCTTGCGTTGGTCACCGCTCAAGGCAAGCATTTCCCGTAAAAGCTTTGCGTTATTTTGGGCATCGCCCTCGCCAGAAAAGCGCGCCGAGTGAATGCCTGGGGCTCCCCCCAGCGCGGGTACAACAAGGCCTGAGTCGTCTGCCAAGGCAGGTAAACCGGTATGGAGGGCGGCGTTGCGCGCTTTTATCAGCGCATTTTCGACGAAGGTCACACCGTCTTCATCCGCTTCGGGTACGGCAAAGTCGCTTTGAGGTTGCAACACGAGTCCTGTATCCGACAAAGCCTGCTGCAGTTCTTTGAGTTTCCCCAGATTACCGCTGGCAAGCAGGGTTATGTTGTTGCTGCCTGTCACCGACTCACCTTTCCATTTGTTTCCAGAGCTGGGTTTTAAACTTGTAGTGGTAGGTTTGGTCACTGCCTTCGGGTCTGAAATCAAATTCAAAGAAACGCCATTCGCGGTCAATGAACTCAAAGTCAGCGATATAGTAGGTGGCGTTATTTTCGCGAATCTCTTTAAACTCCAGCGTGTCGCCTCGAATGAGATCCCAGGTTTCGCCCTTTATCATCATGGGCCGGCCCGCGGTTTCACCGGTGTCAACATCCCTTACCGATAGGGTTAGGATGGCTTTAAAGTCACCCCGAGCGATGCCGTACTCTGCTGCAATCTCAGGTGATAAGAACGTCGTGTAGACGACACTGCGATGAAGCTCGAAGCGGTCGAAGCGCTCAGACTGTTGTCCTTGAGCGCCTATCGATATTAAAGAAGCCGCAATAAAGAAAGCCCAGCTTAGTCGCATGCTTTAATCCTGAAAATAGCCGTTGTCCCAAATAAATTAGGCAGCCATTGCTTGAAAAGGGCTGTGGCCGGGGCGGAGACCATGTCACGATCTATGATCGCGATATTCAGGTCAGAGCACAGAGCTTCGAAATCTTTGACCGTGCAGAAGTGAATGTTAGGCGTGTTATACCAATGATAGGGCAAGTCCTTCGATACCGGCATCCGTCCATTTAGACCAAGATGTAAGCGGCACCGCCAGTGGCCGAAGTTAGGAAACGTTACGATCGCCTCTCGCCCTATTCGGACCATGTCCTGCAGCACCTTATCGGGTCGATGAAGGACTTGCAGAGCATGGGCCAGAACCACAATATCAAAACTGCTTGCGGGAAAATTGCTCAGCCCCTGGTCCATGTCTTGCTGCAGGATATCGATGCCACGGCGTGTCGCTGCAATGAGATTGTTCGGATCAAGCTCTAAACCTAAACCCCGCACGCGGCGAGTTTCTTGCAGTCGATTGAGGAATGCGCCATCACCACAGCCCAGATCCAGGACGCGACTGCCTTCGGCAATCCAGGATTCAATTTGCGTTAGGTCGTAGCGCATCAGATAACCACCTGCTGCATCCAGGCCGAAAAGAGGTCGGTGTAGTGAGGTTCATCGAGTAAAAACGCATCGTGTCCCGCGGCCGTTTCGACCTCCGCATAACTAACAGGTCGCCCTGAGGCGAGCAAGGCATCAACCAGCTCTCGGGATCGAGCCGGTGAAAAACGCCAGTCACTGGAGAAAGCAATAATCAACATGCGTGCCGTTGTGGAAGCCATAGCGTCGTTAAGCGAGTCACCAAAATCACTCGCGATATCAAAGCGATCCAGTGCCCGTGTCATCAAAAGGTACGTATTGGCATCGAAGCGTGTTGAAAACTGCTTGCCTTGGTAGCGCAAATAGCTCTCAACTTGAAATACCATTTCTCCTGGATTGATTGCATCGGGAGTTGCTTCCCGAGTATCTCGGCCAAAGCGATCGCTCATACCGTCTGCCGACATGTAGGTAAGGTGGCCTACCATCCGTGCTAAAGACAGGCCTCGGGTAGGAGTCATAGCTTCACGTTGGTAATGACCTGCCAGCCAGTCTGGGTCTGAAAGTATGGCTTGCCGAGCAATTTCATTGAATGCGATGTTTTGAGCCGTGAGTTTGGGTGCTGCTGCGAGTGCCACGCAGTTGCGTACCCGTTCAGGATAATGAACCGCCCAGTAGAGTGCCTGCATACCGCCTAAACTGCCGCCAACAACCGCGGCCCAACTGTCAATCCCTAGTCTATCCGCCAGCATAGCTTGGGTAGTAACCCAGTCGCTGACGCTCACTTGGGGAAATGCGGGTCCCCAAGGTTGGCTGGTTTCAGGGTTAAGGGTGTTAGGACCTGAGCTGCCGTCACAGCCACCAATATTATTGAGGGACACGACGAAAAACCGGGTGGTATCAATCGCCTTACCCGGACCCACATGCAGATCCCACCAGCCCGGCTTTGGATCTGATAGATCGTAGCGGCCGGCGGCATGGTGGTTGCCGCTGAGAGCATGGCAAATCAAGATCGCATTACTGCGCTGTGTATTGAGCTGGCCGTAGGTCTCTGTGATAAGTTCAAAGCCCGCTAAGGTTTGCCCTGATGCAAGGGTTAAAGTTTCCGAAAAAACCTCCCGCACCGGTGTGACCAGGCTGACTTCCCCAGCGTCTACCATCTGCTAGATCCCCATCACCAGCTGCAGGGGAAGGCCTGCCGCCGTGGCCATGTGAGTGAGGGCAATTTGAATCATATTGATCGCGATAAAAATGACGATAGGGGAGAAGTCGAGTCCACCCATTGCCGGCAACATTGAGCGCACCGGCGACATAATGGGCTCAGTGATCTGATAGGTCAGTAACACCGCAGGGTGCCGGGTTCCCGGGGCTACCCAGCTGACAACGATCATTACGACAAGGGCAATGAGATAGGTATTAATGACTAAACCAATGACACCCAGCAGGCTCCAAATCAGTAATGAGGTGATTTCGGGAAGTGCAAACCCGGACAGGGTGAGCTTAGCGACAATAGCCAAGACCTGTACCGCCACTGCCAATACCAGCACAGCGGGATCAAAGCGCCCGGCATTCGGTATGACACGATGAATGATGCGTAATGGAGGGTTGGTCACACGCACGACAAATTGTGAGATTGGATTATAAAAATCAGCGCGAGCAAGCTGCAACAAGCCTCTTAACACCGTCAGAATTAGATAAAAAGATGCCGCGGTTTCCAGCAGGTAGCGTGCTATTTCATTGAGTGCTGCCATCGTTATCCAAACTCCTTAGCCATTTCTTGAGCGCGGTCGAGGCAGGCTTGCATTCCTCGGTCGACCAACCCTGCAAGATTGTCCTGATTAAAGCTTTGCAGGGCTCGCTCTGTCGTGCCCCCTGGGCTAGTCACATTTTGACGTAATTCGGTGATGGGCTCAGGTAGTTGGCTGGCGAGTTTGGACGCCCCTAATGCCGTTTGTAACGTGAGCTGACTCGCCGTCTCATGGGTGAGGCCCATTTTTTCTCCCGCCGCAATCATGGCTTCCATAAACGCGAAAAAATAGGCGGGGCCACTGCCTGAAATGGCGGTAACCACATCGATATGACGCTCCTGTTCCAGCCAGACGGTCGTACCGACAACGCCCATAACCGCGTCGATTCCAGCACGCTGCGCGGCGGTGACCTCTGGGCTTGCAAACAGGCCCGATGCCCCAGCGCCGACCAGTGCCGGCGTATTGGGCATACAGCGTACGACAGGTAAGCCGGCGTCAGAGAGCTGTGTTTTGAGCGCACTGACACTAATTCCAGCGGCTACTGACATCACTACTGCCCCCCCAGATAGGTGCTGTTTAATGCCTTCGGCAGCGGCCTGCATGAACTGTGGTTTAACGGCCACAATAATAAGCTCTGATTTTCGTAAAGTGGGGCCTGCCTGCAATTCAACTTTTTTGACGCCCAGACTTTGAAGTTTGGCTAGCGCTGCCTCACTGGGGTCAATGGCACACAGGCGATCGGGTTCGTAGCCGGCGCTTAGCAGCCCACCGATGATTGCGGAGGCCATATTGCCAGCTCCCACGAAGCCTATTGTTTGAGGCAGTTGCGTCATGTCCAAGATCTTGCACCTGTTTGATTCACTGGTGGGTGGAGTATACCGCGACGTTCACCGTCTCGGGGTGTAGAGCAAGTTATTCAACGAGCTCCGAAAATGTCGGTACCGACGCGCACCATTGTCGAACCCTCGACGACAGCGGCTTCTAGGTCTCCGGACATTCCCATAGACAATGTATCGACCTCTGGGTGTTGTTTTTGCAATTCACTTAGCAGCGTTTGGAGTTGGTTGAAAGCTTGGCGTTGTTCCTGATAGTCCGATGTGGCCGCCGGGATGGCCATTAAACCCCGTAGACGTAACTTGGGGAGCTTGATGACCTGCTGTACGAGCGCCGGCAACTCTGAGGGAACAATTCCAGATTTAGTTGGCTCATTTGATAGTTTTATTTGTAGGCAAATGTTGAGTGGAGGCAGATCTGCCGGCCGCTGATCGCTTAGACGCTGGGCAATTTTTAAGCGGTCTACGCTGTGGATCCAGGCCATTGTCTGTGCGAGACCGCGAGTTTTATTAGACTGTATGGGCCCAATAAAGTGCCATTCAATGTTTAAATCGGTTAAGCGTTGCGCTTTTTCTTCGGCTTCCTGAGCATAGTTTTCGCCAAAGGCGCGTTGCCCAGCATCCCAGGCAGCTCGAATTAACTCGTCAGGCTTTGTTTTACTGACGGCTAAAAGTGAAACGGAACCCGAGTGTCGATCAGCGAGTTGTTCAGCGGCGCTTATGCGCTGCCAGACACGGTGTAAATTGGTCGCTACATTTATTTCTTCCATACTGCCATCATAGCGCGGTTGATGGGTTTAAAGGTTGATGCCTCAGGAGGCAGTTCATGGATATTACGGAGTTGTTAGCATTCAGTGCCAAGCAAGGGGCCTCTGATTTGCACCTATCTTCCGGGCTGCCCCCTATGATTCGTGTTGATGGCGATGTTCGGCGCATCAACATCCCCCCTTTGGAGCATGCGCAGGTCCATGATCTTGTCTATGACATCATGAATGATCGACAGCGCAAAGACTTCGAAGAGTTCTTGGAGACCGACTTTTCATTCGAAGTGCCCGGTGTCGGTCGATTTAGAGTCAATGCCTTCAACCATAACCGGGGTGCAGCGGCAGTGTTTAGAACCGTACCGACTAAAGTAGCTTCAATGGAGGAGCTGGGTTTAGGCGATGTTTTTAAAGAGATTGCGCTGCTGCCTCGGGGGCTCATCTTGGTTACCGGGCCTACCGGATCTGGAAAATCGACAACATTAGCGGCCATGGTCGACTTTATTAATGACAACCGGTACGACCATATTTTAACCATTGAAGACCCTATTGAATTCGTACATGAGTCAAAGCGCTGTCTTGTGAATCAGCGTGAAGTTCATCGGGATACGCTGGGGTTTTCGGAGGCACTGCGGTCGGCGCTACGGGAGGACCCCGATATTATTTTGGTAGGGGAAATGCGCGACCTCGAAACCATTCGGCTTGCCCTGACTGCCGCGGAAACAGGCCACTTGGTGCTGGGTACGCTGCACACGACCTCTGCTGCTAAAACGGTAGATCGCATCATCGATGTCTTTCCCTCTGCAGAAAAGGCCGTTGTCCGGTCTATGCTGGCCGAATCACTGCAAGCCGTGGTGTCGCAAATTTTGTTAAAGCGTAACGGTGGTGGGCGAGTGGCCGCTCACGAAATTATGCGCGGGACTGCGGCGATCCGAAATCTGATCCGCGAAGACAAAGTTGCGCAAATGTACTCAGCCATTCAGTCGGGGCAGGCATACGGGATGCAAACGATGGACCGGGCATTACAAAATCTGGTTGAGAAAAAAATTATCAGCCTCAGTGCGGCACGTGAGAAAGCGCGACAACCTGATCTAATTGTGTAGGTTGATACCAACAAACAGCGGAGCATAAATCGAGCATGGAAGACATTCTCAAGGTAATAGTCGAGCAGAGAGCGTCCGACGGCTTTGTGTTAGTCGATGCCCCTATTACGATTAAAGTTGATGGCAACTTTGTGCAAATTAATAAACGCCCTCAGTCTGAGGACCAGGTGCGTGATCTGATTATGGCCACAATGAGCCCTGCCCAACGCAGCAGCTTTGCGCTGCAGCACGAGGCCAATTACGCGATTACCCATCCTAAATACGGACGCTTCAGAGCGAGCGCTTTTGTTCAGCGGGGTTTGCCCGGGTTAGTTTTGCGCAGGATAAGCTCGGAGATTCCCAGCTTTTCTGATCTGGGCTTACCTGAGATTATTTCCCAACTGGCAATGCTTAAGCGAGGCTTAGTGATTTTTGTGGGCGGTACGGGAACCGGTAAGTCGACGTCCTTAGCCGCAATGCTTGATCACAGAAATACAAACAGTCACGGCCATATTGTCACCGTTGAAGACCCCATCGAGTACCTTCATCAGCACAAAGGGTGTTTGGTGACACAGAGAGAAGTGGGCTTAGATACTGAGTCTTATGAGGTCGCCTTGGCCAATACCCTGCGCCAGGCTCCCGACGTCATAATGATTGGCGAAATCCGCACTGCCCGCAATATGGAGGCGGCGCTGGCATTCGCTGAAACGGGTCACCTGTGTTTGTGTACGTTACACGCTAATAACGCGAACCAGGCACTCGACCGAATACAAAGCTTTTTCCCTCCGGAGCAGCATAATCAGGTTTGGATGGATTTGTCGCTCAATTTACGGGCCATGGTGGCACAACAGCTGTTAACAAAGCGGGAGGGTGAGGGGCGTGTCCCCATTGTTGAAGTTTTGTTGGCTAGTGCGCTGGTACAAGATCATATTCGTAAAGGCGAGGTCCATTTGATCAAGGACGTTATGGCGCGCTCTACAGAGCAGGGAATGCAAACTTTTGATCAATCCCTTTTTTCGGCTTATCAGGCGGGTTTGATCTCAAAGGAAGAGGCGATTCGACATGCCGATTCGGGTAATGATGTGCGTTTGAATATTAAGCTCGAGGAGCGCGGTTCGGATGCCTTTACCAGCGAGATTGATTACGAGATCGAGAGGGACACCCGGATCTAGCCTTCAGCTTGCTCCGATAGCCAGGTTTGTAAAATGAGCTGAGCCGCATGGGCGTCCACGGCACCATGGTAGGGCAGCCCTTGATCTTCTAGTTGAATTCTCGCCTCTCGGGATGTCAGTCGTTCATCTACGAGCGAGACGGGAAGATTAAATCGTCCCTCCAGTTGGCGACTGAAGCGTCGTGCACGCCGTGTGATTTCGGCCACAGAATCGTCCATGTTGAGAGGGTCACCCACTATCAGCAATTCGGGCTGCCATTCTTTAAAGAGCTCGGCAATGGCATCCCAACTCGGAACTCCATCTCGAGCCTTGAGCACGCATAGTGGCTCACAGGTCGCAAGAAGCGTGTTACCCACCGCAACGCCAATGCGTTTGAGACCCCAATCAAAGGCGATAACTCTTCCCGCGGATCGGCTCACGAATGCCCCACGCTGTCTGACATTAAATGGATGTCGATACCTAAACGACGCCCCGCGGCCTGCAATCGTTGGTCGTAAGGCGTTTCAAAGAGTATTTCATTATCAGCTTTTACGGTTAGCCAAGCGTTGTTAGCCAGCTCATCCTCTAGCTGGCCTGCTGACCAGCCGGCATAACCGAGAGTCACTAAGGTTTTGCCCGTGTTATGACCGTTGGCAATCGCCGCTAGAATATCTTTGGAGGTTGTCAGCCAAGTACAATCGCCGATTTGAACGGTTGATTCCCAGGATCCTGCCTCGTTGTGAAGTAAAAACCCATGCTCAATGTGAACGGGTCCTCCTGCAAGCACGCTCTGATCCGAATTACCGTGTTGGGTGTTCAGATCGAGCTGTTCAAAAATTTCTTTTAGCGGGATATCCATCGGTTGGTTGACTACCAGGCCCATAGCCCCTTCGGCGTTGTGCTCAAAAATATAGGTCAGAGACTTCGCAAAGAATCCCCCTGATAGTGTCGGCGTTGCGATGAGGAAGTGATCCTTCAGTGATTCAGCGTGATTGGGAATAAGAGACATGATTAATTTCGCCGCTCCATGGGCTTTACGGTTTACCCGCGGCTTGGGAGCGAAATTGCCAAGTCCGCACGATGTCCAGTCGACCTGTTCGTTTTGCTAGCGCTTCAGAAAAGGGTGGAAAAGGGGCTGCAAGCACAACGGTGTCCTGAGCCGCTCTGTCCAGCCGGGTATCCCCGCTGGATTCGAGCACACGAATGCGCTCAAGATTACCGTTTGCGGTGACAGTCACCATAAGGCGGACATCGCCGTTCGCGCTCAATGGACGCCCTTGGTAAAGCACGTTGCCGATTTGCTCTACACGGGCTCGCCACCGAGACAGGTACTCAGCATCGAGTGATCGACGTGCCGCCACTGAACCTATCCGCGTATTGGTCTGCACGTTTTGATCAGATATCGATGAAAGCGCTTGTTTTAGATCCTTCAGTTGCCGATCTATTGCGTCGGGCGTCACTTCCTCCGGTGCCAGCTGGCCGTCGGCACCATCTAGCTCTCTTGAAATGGTCATGGTGGTTTGCATTTGGAACTGAGCTGCTGCGGGCTCTGGTGCCTCCGCGTCACCCAGTTGATCCTGAGCTGCTACGTGTTGAGCCTCAATCGGTGTTTGATCGGAAGGGGTCAGTAGCACCGTCACGGCGATGCTCTGGGTTTCAAATTTTGGCCAAGTTACACCAAAGCCAACCGCCATAATGATCAGGGCATGAATGGCTAATGCAGCCACTAGCGCTGGCGCGATGGGCTCATTTAATTGAGCGGAAGCTGTTAAGAGCCGATCAGCGGCCAATGCGCAGCCACTCTGATTCGATGCAGTTCATGAGCTTTACCGCAATATCGGGGGAAGCTTCAGCCTCTATTTCTCGCAAACAGGTTGGACTGGTGACATTGATTTCGGTGAGGTGTTCGCCAATGACGTCGAGGCCTACAAATAAAAGCCCTCGCTTACGAAGGTCGGGCCCAATCTGCTCGGCAATCCAGCGATCACGATCGGTCAGGGCTTGAACCCGCCCAGAGCCTCCTGCGGCTAAATTGCCGCGGCTCTCTCCAGCCAAGGGCACACGAGCTAAGGCATAGGGTATGGGTTCACCACCGACCATAAGGATACGTTTATCACCATTGATGATATCAGGCAGGTAAACCTGCCCCATGATGGTTTGTTGGCCGTTTTGAGTCAGTGTTTCCAAAATGACGCTGAGGTTGGGGTCGCCTTCTTGGACACGAAAAATAGAACTCCCGCCCATGCCATCGAGGGGCTTAAAGACGACATCGCGATGTTTTTGATGAAAGGCCCGCAGCTGTAAGGGGTCTCTGCTGACAATAAGCGTTGGGCAACACTGTGGAAACTCAGTAGCGTAGAGCTTTTCATTGCAGTCGCGCAGGCTTGCGCAACGGTTAACGATAAGCGTGCCTCGGCGTTCAGCGTTTTCCAGTAAGTGCGTCGTGTACACAAACTCCATATCAAAAGGGGGGTCTTTACGCATCAATATGGCATCGAGATCTGCCAGATCGCGATCTTCTTCGTCGCCTAGGGTATAAAAATCCTCAGCACTTTCACGCACCTCAAGGGGCCGCATGCGAGCGCGAGCCTGACCTCCATCTAGGTAAAGGTCACTTTGTTCCATGTACCATAGGCGCCATCCTCGGTCTCGGGCTGCCCACAGCAGCGCCAGAGAGGTATCCTTCTTGTAATTAATGGCGGCGATGGGGTCCATGACCACACCGATATCGCGACTCATGTTGGGGCCTCACTCACAATGTGTCGATACGGTACGGCTCGACGCCTCCCCATGCAACCAAAATGGAAGTAAGTAAGTATGACGACGTTTTATTGGGTGCTCACCTTGCTCATGGGGATCGCCACGCTGACCGCATTGATTCCCGGTCGCGCTCTGGGCTGGTGGGTGCCGCTTTGGTTTTTTGTGTCTACAGCGACTAATGAGTTGGCGGTGTGGGGTCTTATCATGCACCTGTTTATGCTGGCCGTCGGTGTCGGGTTATTTGATCCCGGCGAGGCGCTGATACGTGGGGCTTTGTGTGTGCTGCTGCTGTCATGCCTGGGCACTTTGATTTTAATAAAGCGCCATTTTGAAAGCGGTCGTCAGCTTGAGCGGGCTTTGAAGATTGGGCTTCCCCAGAACTTTGAGGAGACCATTCCTTTTGATCGACGGCGTCAGCTTAGTCATCAGATAACGGCAAGAGACTGGTTACATCCCATCAGTTTTTCCCGGCATGGTGTACGACGCGAAAAAAATATTGCCTACGGCGACGCCGGCAAGCGCAACCTATTGGATATATTTATGCCGATTCGTCCCGGATCTGATCGGCCAGTCCTGCTGCAAATTCACGGTGGCGCGTGGTTGGTTGGTAAGAAAGAGGAGCAGGCGCTGCCGCTGATGCACCACATGGCATCGTTGGGATGGGTTGTCGTGGCCATTAACTACCGATTGTCACCTCGGGCTACGTTTCCCGACCATATTATTGATGTGAAAAAAGCGATTGCTTGGATCCGTGAAAACATTAATAACTGGGGCGGCAACCCCGACTTCATTACGGTAACGGGAGGCTCAGCTGGTGGTCACTTGACCGCATTGGCGGCTATGTCGGCCAACTTTGCGCCATGGCAGCCTGGTTTTGAAATGGTGGATACTCAAGTACAAGCGGCAATGCCGTTGTACGGGGTTTATGATTTTTGCAATCGCGCGGGCATACGCCAAGGCACGCGAATTGACGATTACGTTATGAAGAAGGTGATGAAAAGCACGCCGGATGTCGACCCCGATGCTTTTAATCTGGCATCCCCGGAATGCTGGGTTGATGGTGAGGTACCGCCCTTATTTATCATTCACGGTAGCCACGACACTTTGGTTTGGGTTGAGGAAGCGCGACGCTTTGTGGCCGAGTTGTCAGCGGTTAATTCGACCCCTTTGGTTTATGCCGAGTTGCATGGCGCACAGCACGCGTTTGAGACTGTTCACTCACCCCGTACGTCGCACTACTTAAATGCGGCGGCGTGGTGGCTTGAGTGGGCTTATGCCGATTGGTGCGCCAAACGTCTTCAAAGCTGACCCATATCTCCCCAACGCGCTCCTAGTATTGACAGGGCAACCAAAGGCGCTGTCTCTGTGCGCAGCACTCTTGGGCCTAGTCTGACGCCGATAAAGCCAGCGTCACGAGCATGGTTTCTGTCAACGTCGGACAGCCCACCCTCCGGGCCCACCAATAAAGCGATCGAGGTGGGTCGTGTTTCGGGGACTGCCCCTATTTCGCGGTGGTGCAAGAACAGCTTGGCGTCTGTGACCTGTTCTTGAACCCAGGCTGACAATGGCACCGGGTCGAAGACTTGCGGAACTTTAGCGCGGCCGCATTGTTCACAGGCACTGCGAACAATTTGTTGCCAATGTGCGATCCGTTTGGCGATACGATCGCTGGGCAGCTTCACGTCGACTCGATCACTGAAAAGCGGCGTGATATTCGTTATGCCAGCTTCCGTGGCTTTCTGGATCGCCCAATCGAACCTGTCCCCTTTGCTGAGACAAAGACCTAATTCGGTTTTTAGTGGTGACTCTGTGTTCGGATTTGACGCTTTTCCTACGGAAACCGTCACTCCACGCTTTTGCAGGTCGGTGATAGCGCACTGCCAATCGAGCCCTGATCCATTAAATAAGGTGATGGAATCCCCTACTCGAGCTCGCAGTACTTTCGCTATGTGGTGGGCTGCCGCAGCTTCAAGCTGAACCAGCTCGCCTTCTTCAAGCGACTGATCGCTGTAGAGCCTGATCTCCCGCATGGTTACCTCTATCCTCCAATAGACCGACATTTCGAGCAATGGTACAGATGGGTTCAGCTTGATTCATCGTATAAAAGTGAATGGGAGGTGCGCCACTCTCAATCAATGTTGAGCACAGTTGCGAAACCACCTCAATACCAAACTGGTAAGCACTGGTCGGGTCGTCAGCAAAATCTTCCATGCGTAGCCGAATCCAGCGAGGAATTTCAGCGCCACAAGCCGATGAAAAACGCATCAAGTTGGCAAAGTTGGTGATGGGCATTATGCCTGGGTGAATCGGCTGCGTAATGCCTGCGGCAGCGCAGCGATCCATAAAATAAAAGTAGGACTCAACGTTGAAGAAGTACTGTGTGATGGCGGCATTAGCACCAGCTTCAAACTTTGCTTTCAGGAAGTGAATATCTCGTGTGTAACTGACCGCCTCGGGGTGGATCTCGGGATAGGCCGCGACCTTAATATCAAAGTGATCACCGGTGGTCTCTCTGATGTAAGACACCATCTCGTTGGCATAGATGCAGCGCTTATTTTGTGCATCGCCAGCTGGAGCGTCGCCTCGAAGTGCCACCAGGTGTCGAACCCCCAGTTGCTGGTAACACGTCAACAGCTCCCCTATGGTCTCCCGATTATCTGACCCAAAGCTCAGGTGTGGTGCAGTCTCTCGACCTGTCTCTGAGATAGCTGCAACAGCGGCTACTGTTGTATCTCGGGTAGATCCACCGGCCCCATAGGTGACTGAGCAATACTCAGGGTTGAGGCCAGCCAGATCTGGGAGTGTCTCTTGTAAAAGCTTTTCCCGCCCTGCGTTCGTCTTGGGCGGAAAAAACTCCAGGCTGCAGGTGCCTTCCTTGGCCATGATGATTACCTCAGTATTTGTAGCTGTCGGTTTTAAACGGCCCATCGACAGAGACGCCGATGTATTTGGCTTGGTCAGCTGTGAGTTTGGTAATTACCCCGCCAAAGCCTTCTACCATGAGGGCAGCGACCTGCTCGTCCAAATGCTTAGGTAGCACTTCGACGGTAACGTTGGCTGGCTTTTCTGCGGCTGGAAGGTCAGCAAAGCGCTGTGCATACAGGTGTATTTGCGCGAGTACTTGGTTGGCAAAGGAACCGTCCATAATTCGCGAAGGGTGACCCGTCGCATTACCCAGGTTAACGAGGCGTCCCTCGGAGAGCAGCAGCAGGTGATTGTTGCTGGCGCGATCTCGGTAGATCTTGTGGACTTGTGGCTTGACCTCCTCCCACTCCCAGTTTTCTCGCATGTAAGCGGTATCAATTTCATTGTCGAAATGACCAATGTTGCAGACCACAGCACCACATTTGAGCGCCGACAGCATTGCTGCATTACACACATTGAAGTTGCCAGTGGATGTGACTAGCAAATCCGTCGTACCCAGCAGGTCTGTATTAATGCAGTCGTCAGTGCCGTCGTTAATACCGTCCTTAAATGTTGAAACCACCTCAAAACCATCCATGCAGGCTTGCATGGCGCAAATGGGGTCGACTTCGGTAATACGAACAATCATGCCCTCTTGGCGCAGAGACAGTGCCGAACCTTTGCCGACATCACCGTAGCCAATGACTAAGGCGCGTTTGCCTGCGAGCAAGTGGTCTAGGCCACGCTTAATGGCGTCGTTCAGACTGTGACGACAGCCATACTTGTTGTCATTTTTGGACTTTGTGACCGAGTCGTTAACGTTGATGGCCGGAACTTTTAACTCGCCGTTGGCAATCATCTCGTAGAGGCGGTGTACGCCCGTAGTGGTTTCTTCGGTCACACCGTGAATACGGTCCAGCATTTTCGGATACTTTTCGTGCAGCATAACCGTGAGGTCACCACCGTCATCGAGAATCATGTTGGCATCCCAGGGCTTGCCGTCTTTGAGGATAGTTTGCTCAATGCACCACTCGTACTCTTCTTCGGTTTCACCTTTCCAGGCAAAGACGGGTACTCCAGACGCGGCAACAGCGGCGGCTGCGTGGTCCTGTGTGGAAAAGATATTGCACGACGACCAACGAACTTCGGCGCCCAGTGCGACGAGTGTGTCAATGAGTACGCCGGTTTGAATGGTCATGTGGATACAGCCCAGGATTTTCGCGCCAGCGAGGGGTTGTTCATCGCGGTACTGATTGCGCAGTGCGATTAAGGCGGGCATTTCACTTTCGGCGATATCAAGTTCACGTCGACCCCAACCGGCTAGGTTGATATCGGCAACTTTGTAGTCGGTAACATTGCTAAGTTCTACAGCTGTGTTCATGAGTTTTTCCTTTCAGTGAGTTCAGGCGGAGGCGCGTAGCGCGTCGGCTTTATCGGTGCGCTCCCAGGGGAAGTCGACGTCGTTTCGGCCAAAATGGCCATAGCTGGCGGTCTTACGGTAGATAGGCCGCATTAGGTCAAGCATTTCGATAATTCCTTTGGGACGTAAATCGAAGTGGTCTCGCACCAAACGGGCTATTTCGGCATCGCCAACAGTGCTGGTGCCAAACGTGTTAACGGATATTGAAGTCGGTTCAGCTACGCCAATCGCATAAGAGACTTGAATTTCACAACGCTCAGCGAGGCCCGCAGCGACAATATTTTTAGCCACATAGCGCGCGGCATAGGCTGCCGATCGGTCGACCTTGGAAGGGTCTTTGCCGGAGAAGGCGCCCCCCCCATGTCGTGCCATACCGCCATAGGTGTCGACGATAATTTTACGACCCGTCAAACCTGCATCGCCAACCGGCCCACCAATGATGAATTGGCCTGTGGGATTGATGTGGTAGCGCGTGTCGGCGTGCAGCCAAGCTTCAGGTAGCACCGGTCGTATCACATGCTCCAATATTTCAGCGTGAATGTCGGCTTGGCTAATACCGGGGTCGTGCTGAGTGGACAGTACAACAGCGTCAACGCGCGCAGGCTTGCCGCTCTCGTCATACGCCAGCGTGACCTGACTTTTTGCATCGGGCCGCAGCCAGGGTAGGGTTCCCGCCTTGCGCAATTCGGCCTGCTTTTCGACTAATCGATGTGCGTAGTAAATTGGCGCTGGCATCAGCACGTCGGTCTCGTTACTGGCATAACCAAACATAAGGCCCTGATCACCCGCGCCCTGCTCTTTGTCTTGGCCTTCGTCAACACCCATGGCAATGTCGTGTGACTGTTTACCAATGGCGTTCAACACAGCACAGGAGCTGCCATCGAAACCCACATCGGAGCTGTTGTAGCCAATGTCATTAACAACGCCACGTACAACCTCTTCAAGGTCGACATAGGTGTTTGTGGTGACTTCACCGGCAATCACGACCATGCCGGTTTTTACCAGAGTTTCAACGGCCACCCGGGCTTTTGGGTCATCGGTCAAAATCGCATCTAAGATCGCATCGGAGATCTGATCGGCCATTTTGTCAGGGTGTCCTTCCGAGACAGATTCGGAGGTAAATAGTGAGTACTCACTCATCGTGCAGTTCCTTTTTTTAGAGTGTTGGTCTTTGAAATAAACGAACTTGAATTTGAAAGCCATTACGTTGGGCAATAAACAATTCGGCTTGGCTTTCTAGCCCGGCTTGATCCGCCCACCGGGTTAGAGCCATGGGCTCAAAGCCCAACCAGAGATCGCCGCATACCTCCCGGGCCCAATCTTGATCATGGGTGCATAATTCACTGACGATGAGCACTCCGCCAGAACCCACTAACTGGGCACTATCGCGGAATGTAGCCTCTGGATTCGGGGTGTGGTGCAGCACCATATTGGCGACCACTGCATCGAAGTGCTGCTGTTGCTCAATCAGCAGGCTGGCTTCACCTAATGTGAAGCGAATATTCTGGGCCTCAGCAGTCTTGACTTTGGCTTGTTCTAACATGGCCAGGGAGTTATCCAGCGCAACAACGGTGCCTGCTCTTTCAGCCAGATCGCCTAACAGGCTGCCATCTCCCGGACCCAGCTCGAGTATCGATTGCAGGGGTTGCGATGTTTGTCGGTCTAGTAAATGCAGCGTCGCCTGTCGGTAATCCTCCCAAGAGGCAATGAGCTCCTGTTGTTCCCGGAACCGATGGCTGTTGTCCTGAAAGAACGCGAGTGAATTATGTTCTCGGCGGTTTTGCACTCTTGCCATGCCAGCGTTTAGCGCGGGCGACAGTGGCGCGGTATCAATGTGATGAAAAGCCTCATCGATAAGCTCGGCGTGATGGCCCTCAGCTAGTTGCCTGCGGTAAAAAGTCACGGTGCCTTCACGCCGGCTGGTGAGTAAATTGGCCTTTACCATCACCTTGAGGTGATGGCTCAAGGCGCTTTGCCCTAGCTCAAACACATCACACAATTCTGTGACGTTGAGTGAGCCCTCCTTCAGAACACGCAAGATGTTAAGGCGCAGGTCATCCCCCAGCGCTTTAAATAGTGCCGTAAG
>Ga0213863_10001610_pt1 | contig 16279 bp, 15 predicted proteins | sample PICome_8_FD_160128 | JGI IMG/M metagenome (GOLD analysis project Ga0213863, IMG submission 160128) | Coastal seawater microbial communities near Pivers Island, North Carolina, United States - PICO497 | ecosystem: Environmental > Aquatic > Marine > Coastal | place: USA: North Carolina... | reverse complement strand
ACAGCAGAAGAAGTTCAGATTACAGTTCCACGTGAGGATGAATATCAAGATATCGCAGCTGTTATTGAAGAGGCACCTGATGGTGACTTCTTTAATCTATTTGCAACTAAAGATGGTTCAATAGTTTCCTTCGATACTTACATAACAAATAGACTACAAACATCAAGTGATGATATTACAGTATTTTATGACATTGTTGTTTATGAACAAATTCAAACGTTCTTTAATAAGTCTTATGAAATGTCAATGTCAAAAAACAGTAATTTTGACCAAGCAATTCCATTTAGACCAGTCATTACAAATTCAGCAACAGCAACCGCATACAATATTGACTTATCTATTAGAATATACAACGAGACCAATAATACTCAAATTGTTAAAAAGGCATCATATACATCATACAATGTTGGAAAGTATGGTAAGCGTTTAAGAAATATTAATCTACCTGCAAGTAATCAAATACTTAAGGTTTATAATACGTTGCCTAATGTACTAGAGAATAATCAGATTATTCAAAACATGTCAACACTTCCAAATAACCAAACTAGATTTGTACCTTCATTTATTGAAAGAACAAATATTGTTACAGGTTCAACTAGTGTAAATATTGTTGATAATGAAGCTGTTGATAATTCTGAAATAACGTTCTTTGCGGACGGCGAAAGCAGTTTAACACTATCACCATTTGATAATTATCTTAAATTTAAGATTGCCAAAAAAGATGGTGATGATTATTTAAACATTGGTCTAGAATCAGTTCAACGTGTATTATTAAATTTTGGTAATATTCAAATTGAAAACTCACTTAACTATGCTAACGTTGAATTAGCTGAAGGTGAAATTATGTTTAGAATTGATGAAAGTGCAATGAATTCAATTGCAAAAGAAGATGACAGGGTTTATATGTTGTCTATTTATAATGGCACTGATAAAACGCTTATACACCATGGTACATATGATATCATAGGTAATAATACTATTAAGGTAATAAAAAGAATAGTAACTGAAGTTGCAGATAATAGTATAACTACAGTGGTCAAAAATAAGCAAGAACCTGGAAGTTCTAGAACTAATTTAAAAAGTGGTTTAGGTAGAATAAATATGGTTGGACCTAGATAATTAAATTGATATGATACTAAACAGTAGAAGTAATTTATTTAATTTTAAGTTTCCTAAGAATTTTATACCTAAAGAGGTTGCTGACAAATATAAGCCATACCTTAATAGAATGCCGGGTAACATTATTGAAGAACCTATAGATTTTATTAACTATACGATTCAAGGCATTAATATACCAGGTGTTTCTTTTACACCATCTGAACAAAATTTTAATGATGGTACAACTAAATTTACTAGAGGTTATATACCAATACAAAATTTAGTTAATAGAGAATTAACAATTAAAATGCAGTTACTCGATGGCTTTATAAATTATTGGATTTTAACAGACACTTTACTATATCATTATAATAAAGATAATACTAAACCTTTTGTTGATGATTTAAAATTACAATTGTTAGATGCTGAGGGTATTCACGTAATGTCCGTTGTTTTTGAAAAACCAATTATGAATTCTATTTCAGAACTTGATTTAAACATGGCTGAAAACGTAGCAGACTTTTCAACAATTGATATTTCTTTCTTTTATAATAAGTTTAATCTGATAAATGAAATAGACTGATATATACAATATGAAAACATTTTTAACATACTTAGAAGAGCAAAATGTCACAGAGGCTGATATCAATGCTATTAACGAATCTTTAAATCAAGAGTGGACACCAGAGCTTGAAGAAAGAATTGATGAAGCTGTTGATGCTTTTTTAATAGAGTATACAAATGAAGATGGTACTTACAATATTGATAAACTTAACAATGAAATTACTAATGAAGGTTTATTAGGTTCTATTATAGGTGGTCTTACAGGGTTTGCTTTAGGTAAATCAGTTGGTAAGATTGTCGCTAAAGTACTGGGTATTGAAAAAGGCGTGTTCTATGATTTATTAACTTCTAGATTAGTAGGTGCTGCGTTAGGTGCTTCACTGGGTAAAAAACTTTAATTTGAATTTAATAGCAATCGATTATTCGATCAACTCACCGGGTATCTGTATTTTAAAAGAGGGCCAGCCTTATTATATTTCTTATATTAAACCTAAATCCGGAACAAAGAAACAACAAGGTTTACAAGAGGAGATGAATCTTCTTAATGATGTTACTTTAGTAAATCAACCTGAGCCTAATGTTGATAAGCAAGAAATGACTCGAGTCCTTAGACATCGTGCAATTGCTGAAGGTATATGCAATTTAATTGCAGAACATACGAATACAGATGAAGAATATAAAATCTATTTTGAAGGTTCTTCTTACGGGACCTCAAGATTTGGTACAAACTCACTTATTGATTTAGCTTCAGCATCTTCAATCTTGAAATCTTATTTGATTGATCGTTTTAATGTTACTGTACTTGAAGTTTACGCCCCTACAACAATAAAGAAACATGCTGGTAAAGGTAATATGAGTAAGATGCAAATGTGGGATGTTTACATAAATGATGAGTCTAATCGTGAGTCGGGTCTTTGGAACTTTTGTCAAGAATTCAAAGAAGATAAAAAGATTATGAAACCCTTAGATGACCTTGTTGATGCTTATTTTATCATGTCTTATGTAAGGTCACTTTAAATTGTATTTTACCCTCAGGCATAAAACCATAACTTATATGAAGGTATTGGGGGTTTTGTTTCATTTATGGTTAAAAATATTTAAAAATAATAAAGTAGTATGTTATTATGAAACAAAAACAAATAGTTTTATATAATATGTATGAAAAGAGAAGGACTAACACCAAGTCAATTAATGGAGCTAAGTAGAATTGTTGAATCAATGGTTAATCTTAATAAGATAACTAAAGAGGAGGGAAATCTATTTCTAGAAAAGGCAGGACTAACCGTACAATCAGATAATGAATGGATTGATACAGTTGGAACAGTTTATACTTTTCTATAAGACAAACTATTTTTGAAACCTTTTTAAAAATAGGTATATAATAGAAGTTAATTAGGTAATTAACAGTATTTAAAGTTTAACAAATTAAAGAATTATTAAAGAAAACATGGCAGATTTTGACATTTTCAATTTGAGCGTCAACGACGTTGAAACTCACAAAGCAGCAGCATCAAACACAAATGATGTAATCTACAAACCATCGGCAGATGATGGTAAAGATGGTACTTACAAAGCACTTATTCGCTTCGTACCAAATCCAGAAAACCCACGCAAATCATTAGTACGTAAGTATGTACACTGGTTAACCGACCCTTCAGGTTCAGGTAGACTAATTGATTCTCCAACCTCAGTTGGTGAAGCGTGTCCTATTCAAGACGCATTCTTCCGTCTACGTAAGTCTGATTCAGCAGTTGACCGTAAGATGAGTGATAAGCTTAAGCGTCGTGAACAATACTACTCTTTGATTAAAATTATCAAAGACCCTCAAAATCCTTCAATGGAAGGCCAGTACATGATTTTCAAATTTGGTTATAAAATCAAAGAGAAAATCGACGAAGAACTTTCACCAGCATTTGGTGACCCAACACAAGTGTTTGACTTGTTTGAGGGTAAAAACTTCGAGTTGATTATCACACGTCAAGGTGAGTACAACAACTACGATAAATCAAAGTTTTCAGCTTCAACTTCAGCGGTTATGATTGGTGATTCACCAGCAGAGCGTACGCCTGATTCAATGCAAGCTATCAAAACTGAACTAGATACTGCACCTTCATTGTCAGTATATGAGTACAAACCATGGGACGACGCGCAACGCGATTTTGTAAACCAGGTTTTAGGTCAGTACATCTCAAATCCAGGTCGCCCAATGGCTAAGGTTTCAACACCTGCACCAAAAGCGGCAGCTCCAGCAGCAACAACTGAATCATTTGATTTAGATAATGTTAACGCAACACCTAGTGGGAGTACGGAAACTGTAAGTAGTGATGATGACCTTGACTCATTTCTAGATGGCCTCGATATCTAATCTTACCGAGGAACTTAAAAGTAAAATTAAAAGCTTAGTAAAAGAGGTGGCTGTGCGTGAGCATGGTCACCCTTCTAAGCAAATGATAAAAGATATGCCTGGTAGAATTACTTTGGCATGTCCTTATTGTGGTGATTCTACTAAAGATGTTTTAGCCAAAAGATGTAACCTTTATTGGGATACTCTTCAATTTCATTGTTACAATTGTAGTGAGCATGGTGACCTTAATAAATTATTAAGAGACCACGATTTACGTTTACGTCACGGAGATGATTCAATTACTGTTATTGAATACATTAAAAACCGTAAGACTGAAGTAAAAGAGATTGAAACAATGAAGCACGGTATTTATGTGAAAGCACATGAAGCCGCGATTTCAGTTGCAGATTTTAAAAAACATTTTGGTGCACAATCAATTGAAGTTGGTGATTTTGCCTGGTTCTATTTGAAGGGTCGGGCGCTTCACAATAAATCTGATGAATTTCTTTATTCGCCGTTTGGTCAGAATCTTTGGATTCTAAATAAAACACCCGATGGTAAAATAATGGGTTGTCAAAGTAGAAAGCTTGGTAAGTATAAATCAAGATACTTAACTTACGACATGGGTAAACTCTATGGTGAAATGAACCGCGAGTTCCCATTTGAAGGCGATGAATTAATATCGGTTAATAAGATGTCAACACTCTTTAATATTATGAGAGTTGATATGACACGACCGGTAACTTTATTTGAAGGGCCACTTGATGCAATGTTTATGTCAAATTCAATGGCATTAGCAACAGCGGGCCGTTCAACTACAGAGCTTGATGAGATTCCGACCACCAGATACATGTTTGATAATGATGAGACTGGTAAAAAGAAGATGATTGAGAAATTAAAGAGGGGCAAATCTGTATTTATGTGGTCTAAATTTATGAAGGAAAATGGACTGAATATATATGTAGAGGACATAAAAGACTTGAATGATTTAGTTATGAAATGCTATGAACTTAAGTCACCAGCCCTAAAAAATATAGGCAATTATTTTACAAACTCTAAATTAGATGCTTTGTACATATGATTGATTTTGAACTAATGATTGAAGAAGAATTTGATGAATTTTACCAAGAAAGTAAAAGACATAAAAATTTAAAGATGCTTATAGAATTTGAAGGACTTGATACACAATACAATAGCAAGGAGTTTAAACTTGATAAGCCAAAAATGAAAAAGAAATTAACAGCTAATAAGTGGATTCCAAAATCCAACAATAAATCCCAATTGTTTTAATGTCAACTGAAAATAAAGTTATAAAGATAGATGCTTATTTAAACGAGCAACGTCAAGAGTGGACCCAAAAGATTCGTGAACTGGCTAAATGTTTTAAAGAGGTTGATATGTTGAATCAGGCAATGGTAGAGATTCCGTCTTATAGACAGATTATTATTGAGCAGATTGCACAACTTAACATTAAGATTAAACAACAGGAGGGTAAGCTGTCAAAAACTTACAAAAACTCGTACATCAAGTATTTTGAGTACGATTATAAATTAACAGACAAACAAAAGGAATCATTTTTAAAAGCTGATATGTCAGACGATAATATGATTTTAGGTTTGTTGACTACGCAGATGGATTTTTTGCGTGAATCGGTAAAGACTCTGGATAATATGAGCTGGGCCGTTCGTAATAAGCTGCAATTACAGGGGCTGTAACGAGAATAAAAAAGTTTCATTTATGAATGGAGCTAACGTTAACTGAAGATAATCAGTTTTTAAGAATCGATGTTGCCACTGAACTAGAATTAGAACAGTTAAACATTTCGCTTACAAGAAGAATAGACGCATGGCGGTTCAATCCTTTGGTTAAAAAAGGGATATGGGACGGCTATGTTTCTTATGTAAAAGATGATAAATGGATCCCTGCTGGTTTATGGCAGGAGGTCACGAAGGTCTGTAAACAATATAAATTCGATATAAAAATTCACGGTGTTACTAGACTTTTTGATAAGAATATTTCAGCGGAGGGTTTTGAAGAATGGGCTAATGAGTTTTTTGAGGGGCATCCTGATGGTATTAAACCAAGGGACTATCAAATTGAAGCGGCTTATAATATTTTAAAGTTTAGGAGGTCGCTTTCTGAATTAGCAACATCTGCTGGTAAAACACTTATTTCATTTTTAACAGTTGCTTACATGCTTGAAAAAGAGAAGGCTAAGAAGATTCTATTTATTGTACCTAACGTATCACTTGTTGTTCAGGCGTCTGAGGACTTTAGTGAATACAATCATGAAAATAGAGTTAAGATTCTTATTCAACAAATATATTCTGGTCAAAAGATTAAAGAAAACCGTAATATTGTTATTGGTACATATCAATCACTTGTTAAAAAACCTAAAGAATTCTTTGATGATTTTGAAGCTGTAATTGTTGATGAGACACATAAAGCTAAATCAAATTCAATTAAAACAATCTTACAGAAGTGTAGACATGCTACATATAAATATGGGTTATCGGGTACAATACCTAAAGAAAATTCATTAGATAAGTTAACACTAATGTCACAGACTGGTCCTCTGATTACTGAGATTAAAGCCGCATTCCTTCAAAAGGAGGGTCACATTGCTGGTTGTAATGTTAATATTATTGAAATGGATTACGCACCTGAATCAGCTAAAGAAGCCTTTATGGAATTAGCGACAAATAGGTATGAGTCAAAAGATGTTTTTCCATTAGAACAAAATTATGTTATTAACTCGCCGGGTAGATTAAACTTTGTTACTAAAGTTATTTCAAGAATACCAAATAATTCATTGGTTCTATTTCACAGGATTGAACATGGTAAAAGACTTTATGAAGAATTAAGACAGCGTTCAAATAAGCGTGTGTATTATGTTGACGGTGGTACAAATACAGATATCCGTGAAGAGTATAAAGCAAAAATGGAAGCCGGTGATGAGGTTGTTATCGTTGCATCATATGGTACTTTTTCAACCGGTATTTCTATTAAAAAAATACATAACATTTTCTTTACAGAATCCTTCAAGTCTGAAGTGATAATTAGACAGTCAATTGGTAGGGGTTTAAGGCAACATGAATCTAAAGATTCTGTTAATATAATAGACTTTGTTGATGACCTTCGATTTGATGAATGGCATAACTATTTATATAGGCATGGTGTTGCTAGAAAGAAGATATACAAGCAAGAAAAGTTCAGTTATAAAGTCAAAAAAGTTAAATTTGAAGGAGATATATAACAATAAGATATAATACTATCAAAATAAAACATTATAATATAATGAAAAAGATTGAATCATTTAAAAGTTTTTCTCAATTACAAAATGAAATCAGAGAAGAGGCTAGATTAAAAGAAGTTGCATCTAAAAGAGACACTACAGTTTCTGAGTTTAACGCTCTTTTACAAAAGTACAATGCGGCATCAGTTGCAGACTTAAACGAAGAAGATAGAGACGCATTCATGGCTGAACTTACCAAAGAAGGTAATGCTTTCGGTGCAGCAAGAGCAGAAGCTATTGCTAAAGGTGAAGAAGAGTTTAAGGTTGGCGACGAAGAAATGCCGGTTAAGAATGTAGATAAAGAAGACGAAGAAAACGCTGAAGAGTTTGTTAAAGAGTCAACATTTGAATCAATAGTTACTGAAGGCAAGCACGACGAGATGCTAGATAAAGTTGCAGATGCTGTAAAAAATGCATCAAACTTTATGAACGTTGGTATTGCACTTAAAGATGCAGGTATCAAGTACGATTTTTCAACAGGCATGATGCCAATCTATAGGTTGAAAAAATACCCTATCGCTATTGTAAACAAAAAGTATGTTGACAAAGGTGACAGAGAAGTTGGCGATATCGCAATCGGTGTAATGGAATCACTTACTGAATCGCTAATCACTGAAGCACTAGAAGGTAGAAGCCAGAAAGAAGCGATGAAAGGTTATGCTGCAATTCATAAGTTTATGATGGCACACCCTGGATTTGCTAGCAAAACAGTTTCAGACCAAACAGTTGCTTGGACAATGAAAGAAGCTCTTAAGGCTGCACTTATAGACGCAAACTTCCATACAGAAGCTAAGTCAGTTGGTAAAGCTATTAACTTTGCAAACTTTCAAGCACCAACTGTTTTTGTAAATGAACTGGGCGGTATGCCAATTCAAATTAGCAAGAAGCTAATGATGGAGAAGGTGTATGAGCTAGGTACTGAAATCGCTAGAGGTGCAAAATATAATGGTTTTGCTATTATTGAAGCTGTTGCAATGTTCTTTGATGATTCATTCCCTAAGAATTCTTCTGCATCAAATCTAAGAGATGTACTTGCTAAATTTATGGGTGAAGCTGTAGAAGCTAATAATCTAGAGCAAAGAATCAATGAAGGTTCAGCGTTTAATTCGGCAAGACTAAAAGCTATTGCTGACGATAAAGATGAATTTGAATTTGATGGTAAAACTTATCCAGTAAAATCTGTTGATAAGGAAGATGAAGAACTTGCTGATGATTTAGTAGGTGAAAGTAACAAAACTATAGATGCTAGTACATTCGGCGACGACAAATTACGTTATAATGATCAATTTAGAGGTGCTACTAGTCTTTCTAAAACATTAGCAAGTGAATTAGGATTTGATCCAAAAAAGCCTTGGACTGAAGGTATTGGTTTTGATCATACTGAAATGTATGCTATCGGTAAAAAAGAAGGAACTATTTCAGGAAACGCACTGTCAGGTAAATATACATATGCTGATCTTTTAGCAATGGCTAAAGATTTTTTAGGAATCAATGAATCAGAAGATAAAGAAGATGCTGATGTAGTCGATGAGGCTAGATACGATGATATAAAACTTAAAGAATTTGCAGAATTTATCAAAAAAGCTGAAGGTAAAAGGGTTATGCTAACAACAACTGAATTTGATGGTACATCTAAGGTTGAGGGTAGGCTTCAAAAAAGTTCATCAGGTTATCATAAAATTGATTACATGAGCTTTGATTTTAAAGATGAAATGGATACTATCAAAAGGGGTGGCGGCATGATTATGGGTGTTAGGCCTGGCGAATTCCTTAAGTACAATATCGGTGGTAAAAACGGTTCTCAATTTTTAATTGAAGTACTATAAAAAAGTTTTAAAAAAGTTTGACATATATTTTTTTATGTCATTCTTTTTTTGTATATTAGAAGTATGAAAAGGGTAAAACTATTCGAAAGCTTTATTAACGAGGCAGGAATCTTTAGAACTTACAATGAGCTTGTTGGTTATGAATACAAGAAGTTTGTAGATGCTTTTAAGAAGCTCCACCCTGATAATATAGTTACATACGATAAAAAGAATGATGTTGATTATGGTCACCGCAAAGGCTCCACAGAAGCACTTTGGAAATACTTTCATGATGAAGGTAGAATTCATCACTCTGAAAAAGACAGAGACGTACTTGGTCTAATCAATGCATTTGACATGGTTAAAAGAAACCACCCTTGGTCAAAATAAAACAAACATTTAAATGAAAAAAGTAAGATTATACGAAAGCTTCCACGGTATTGATGAAGCTTCAAGAGGTACAATTCACAAAGCAGTTAAAGCCGGTGATTATCCAGTAACTATTGTTGTTATCGAAGATGGCGATGTAATTCATCAAGAGGCTGTGAATACCCCAGAAGCAGTACCAGCTGCATTTAATGTTCTTCAGAAAGAATATCCAAAGGCTAAACTTCATGTTGAAGATAGAGGTGGTCAAACACTTTTTGTTGAAGGTCTAGAAGTTAATGAATTTTATTCTCTACAACATGGTGGTGGTGAATTCAAGCAAATGGACAGAAGAGTGAACGATGCTGATAAAATTGGGGTAGGAAAAGCACTTGCTAAAATATGGAACTCTTTAGGTGTTGCAGATGGTGATTTCGACCATGAACAAGCTTGGGCATATGTAGTTTCTTTTATGGACGGTTCTCCTAAATTTCGTAGATTGCTAGAATCATTTAATTCAACTAACGATTCTGAAGTTAATGAATCTAATATAATGAACTCTTACTATTTTACTAGTCCTGCTGAATTCGGTCAATTCTCATCAGACGCTCCGGCTAAAGATGAAACTAAATATTTAGTGATGGCTATGAACAAAGCAGACTTTAATGGTCAAACTATTAGATTAGAAGGAGCTATTAGAATGGGATCTTCAACCGACAAAAGTATTATTGGTGTTTATGATGATGAGCAGTCTGCAAGAGACGCTTATAAAGCTGCAATGAAAAAACCAGAAGGAACTATGGTTTCTTTTACAATGGGAACAGTTGTTGGTGAAACTAAATTCAGATCTCAATATACTGAAATCGAAGGGTATTTAGCAAAAGTTAAAGTAAAATAACATGAAATTGCTTCATACATATAAAGAGTTCTTATTTGAAAAGACACAAAACCTATTTGAAGGTGAACTTATTCTTGAAGGTGGCGCAGCTGGTCATATGATGCACCCGTTCGACGATAAGTCTCTTACGTTTGATGACTTTAGAAAGTTTATCACAGCGGGTCTCCAAGGTGAAATGACTTTTGATGAAGAGCCAACAGAAAAGACTGATGGTCAAAACGTATTTGCTACGGTTAAAGATGGTAAAGTAATGTTTGCTAGAAACAAGGGTCAAATGCAAAACCCTATTGACCTAGCGGGTATTACTCAAATGTTTGCCGACCATCCATCTGAGTTGGTTAGAGATACATTTACATTCGCAGCCCAAGACTTAGCGTCAACACTTACAAAGTTGTCAGCTAATGACCAAATTAAGTACTTTAACGACGGTAAGAACTTCATGAACATGGAGCTTATCTATTCAAAAAACCCTAACGTTATTAATTACGACAGAGATGTTATTCAATTCCACGGTATCAAAGAGACTGATGGTGAAGGTAATATTATTGGTGATATGGGTGCAAGATCGGCTAAAGATATTGCTAAGCTACTTGATGCTGTAAATGCAAAAACAGGTAAAGTGTTCAACATTATTCCACCTCAAGTACTTAAGCTTCGTAAAGATGTAGACTTTGATGACAAGTTGCCGTACTTTATGAAAAAGATTGATGCTCTTCAAGCACAATATAAATTAGCTGGCCATGATGAGGTTTCAAGATACCATGAAATGTGGTGGAGAGACGAGATTGAAAAGTCTTTTGGTGACCTATCACAAGATATTAAAGAAGGCTTATTATTAAGATGGGCATATGACGATAAGAAAACTCTTAACATGAGACAGGTTGCTAAGCAGATTACACCAGAGCAAATGGAGTTTCTTAGAAAATACGACAAGGTAGACGTTAAGAAAAAGTACAAAGAAAACATTAGACCGTTCGAAGACTTGTTCTTAGAGTTTGGTTCAATTGTACTTAAGAACGCTTCGAACTTTGTTGCGGCGTCCCCAGATGCAGAAATGCAAAGACTACATAATGAAATTAGAACAGAAGCTGCTAAGATTAAAAAAGGCGGTTCAGTAGACCAGATTATTAAGGTTGAAGCTGAGCTGGCAAGGTTAGATAGAATTGGTGGTATTGAGTCAATTATTCCAACTGAAGGCTTAGTGTTCAAATATAATGGTAAAATATATAAGTTAACGGGTACTTTTGCAGCGATTAATCAGCTGTTAGGTATTATTAAATACGGTAGATAAACTAATATGGCACTTCAAAAGCTAAGAGATTATTTTAAAGAAACACCAAGAGAACAGTTTATGCAACTATTAAACCAAAAGGTTCATGTTGTAGAAAAACTAGCGGCTTCAGCATTTCATGTAAAGTCTGGTGATTTAAACAATAATTATTATAAATCAGGACAAACTCAACCTATTGATATTATTGATAGAACGATTGTAGGTTTTTACGAACCTGCAATTTTGCATTTTAAAGGTTTGTCTAATGAAATTAAAGAAGAGATGCCAAAAGATTGGAAGTTTGGTTTTGATTATTTAATTGATGGTGAAACACCCAACTTTGAATATTCGCTACTTCCAAAAAACAATTTAGTGCTTACACATATTCAAGTGTTAAATCCACTAACAGAAAATGTTAAGAAAGTTATTAGAGATACTAAAGTACTTAATAAGTGGGCTGATAAACTAGAGGTTCAAAGACCCCCCGTTGTATTTGAAGGTCAATTAAGATTTGATCAAAAAGAATCTTTAATTAAACTTCTTGAAATGACAGACCGCGAATTTACAACAACATATGAGTCTCGTTCATTTACAAAAGATTTATTTAACATATTTGATAAAAACGTTAGAAACTCAACACTTCAAGAAGGTTTAGATACCGATATTGACGGTCTTATAATTTCTTTTGTAGATGGTAAAAAAATGACGCCATTTAAAATTGAAGATTTTAGAAGAGTTAATGAATCAAATACAGAAAGAAAGTCATCTGATATTTACCAGATTACAATTGTTGATTTAATTGAGTATTTATCAAATTATGATTTTAAAAAGCACAGTTTAATTAAAGAGAAAAAAGACCGTAGATTTTTAGAGCTTATGTCTGAAGTATTTAATTCTTATATTAAAGAACACGCTACTAAATTTATTGGGGTTAACTTTGAAACTGCTGATTTTGCAAAAAAAGATGCGTTTAAGTTAAATACTGAATTTATTGAAAATCAACAAACTCTTAAACTTATAGATAATAAAATTTTAAGTGAACTTTTTAAAATTACATTAAGCTCATTTAGAAGAGAAAGAACAAAAACTACAGATATTTTATCTGAAGATATGGTTAATCAAATGAATGAGATTGTTAAATCTATTGACGACCACGTATCTGCAAAAATAGAAGAAGGTGATGTGTTAGATTTTAATACTTATAAAAAGATGGATACAATTAATTCATCAATGAATGAAGCACTTAAAGTAGATTATCCAGAACATGGTAATAAACTTGTTAATATGTTTGTTGGTAGATTTCAACCGTTTACATTAGGTCATGCTAAAGTTGTTAAAGCAATTCATCAACAAAACGGATATCCGGTTGTAATACTATTAGTTAAGGCTAAGAAGAAAAAGAAGGAAGATGCATTTAAGCGTCCTTACGATGAGGACACACAAATGGAAATGCTTAATAAACTTAAGAAAGAACTTCCAATTGAAGATGTATTTATTATACCAACAGGTGGTATTGATACAATGTTCAATGCAATGAGACCTAAGTATGAACCAGTTTTATGGGGCACGGGTAGTGATAGACTTAAAACATATTCACATCAAGTTGATAAACCAGTCTATAGAGAAGATTTAGGCGTTAGAGATGACTTTAAACTTTTTGAAATTCCAAGAACTGGTAATAATATTTCAGCTACTCAAGTTAGGAATGCCATGTTAGACGGTGACGTGAAACTATTTAAAAAATTAACGCCAAAGGGTATTCATGGAATGTATGACGAATTAAAGTCTAGACTTGAAGCTTCTATGGCAGTTGCTGAGAATGTTGAAACTATTTTAACATTTGAACAGTTTATTTCTAATATATAATAAAATACAATTATAACAAAATGTTTGAATCTTTTAACAATTTTATAAACAACAGCATGCCTTTAAACGAAGGTATGTTCTCGTTTAAAACTTTAGGTGATAATAAGGCAATCAGTGCTTGGACAGGTACTGATATTTACATGTTTGACAATAAAGGAAACATGTGGCATGAAGAAAACTATGAAGGTTACGGTATCTTTGGAGGTAAAGACTATTTCGAGTTAATGGCTAAAATGAACGGTAAGTCAGGTAGAGATGCTGGTATTGACCTTTATTTTGGCGAGGATAGAAAAACATTATATCCGGTGCTAACAAGAGATGAAGATTTTAATTGGAAGAAACACAAGTTTACTACAAAAATTAAATCAGATCCTAAACAGGGTATGTTTCGCGAATCAGTAGTTAATGAAGCTAAATCAATCGCTAAGATTCAAAAAGAATGGGCTAAAGTTACTGCAATGATGAAAGATACAGTGGCTAATTGGAAACAAGCAGAAGGTCAGGAAAAAGAAGACCTAGTAGACCAACTTAAAGTTTTAACAGTTTCAAAGAAAAAGCTTGAAGCGGAATTAGACGCAGCAGTAGGTATTAAAGACATGGACGTTGAACTGGCAGAATCTTCAGTTATTACAGAGTCACTTAAACCACGCGATATTAAAGTGGGTAGAGGATTTAAAATCGGCGAAGACATTTTTAAAATTATTGAAATTAAAAAAGACAAACGTTTTGGTGATATCGCAAATACAGAACGTATTGACCATATATCCGGTAAAAAATACACTTATAGAGATACGGTTAAAGACCTTGTAGATTTCTTTAATGAGGAGGGTGCGGTTGCAGAAGGTATGGAACTTACTATTATTGATGTAATTAATGAGTCATTAAACAAAAGACACGTTACACTAAAAAGAAAATATACTGAAAATTATCCAGCGATTAAAGCGGGTAAATCAGCAAGAATTAGAAATAAAATGCTTGAGGCGATTGCTGACGGTAAAATTACACAAGAAGAATTCGACACCATCTTAAAAGAAATGTCAATAGATACTAAGAGATGGTCAAAAAGAAATACAAAATATTTTAACGTATCAGAAGACGGTGTGTCACTTTCTAAGTTTGGTAGAAGAATCCTTAATCAAATTACAATTAATGAAGCAGAGACTATTATTAATGAAAAAAGAGAGAACTGGATTGTTTATACGGGCGAAGTTCAAAAGAAATTCTATTCAGAACACACAGGTAGAAAGTCTGCTGAAAAGATGATTGACATGATTATTAAAAAGTTTGATACAGTAGGTATGATGACAAAAGAACTATGGGAAAAAGAAAAAGAAGAAGGTTTTGTTGTAGAAGACACTGTATTCATATATGAATCATTTAAAGTTTTTGAAGCTAATAGTGTTAACGAAGCTTCATTTGTTGTATGGTATGAAGATAAAGAGGGTAAGCACCTTTTAGGTACCTTCCGTAACAAAAGAGCTGCGGACAAGTACAAGTCAGAAGAAGAAGATGAAGTACTAAATACAGTTGGTGTTGAAGCAATTGGCACAATGTCTAAAGATATGTGGGACAAAAAAGAAGCTCCATATATTAAAGAAGCTCAAGTTAATACTGGTAGCACTGAATTAGTTACTGAAGCATTCCAGTCTTCTAAGTTAAGAAACCTTTTAACAATGAGAGGTGCTGACGGTAACTCAATTAAAAGTTTAGCTAAAGCATTTTACGGTTTAACTAAGTACAAACTAGACGAACTACCAGATGCAGCGTTAAGAGATGTTGACCCTCAAACAGCGTACAAGTCGTACCAAAAAGATAATGAATTTGCTGTATTCTATATTGCAGATAACGAAAAGGAAAACCCTTACGGTGACAGTGACTGGGAAAGCAAAATTCAACCAGGTATTATTGGAATCACAAGAGGTAAAGAATTCCTAGGTGCAACACATGACTCTAGAAAAATGCCTGCAACACTTAGTAATGCTGCTTCAGATAATGCAGTTGGTGGTGATAAAAGATATTCTGGCTACGGTGCTACTGGTATTTACAATGTAAAAAGAGCAGCTGAGCTTGCAGATAGAGCAATTGTCGTATGGCTTAATAACGACGTATTCAAGTCAAATGACCAAGTGCAACAAAGAGCTGATGCTAAATCAGGTGCAATTGCATTTAAATCTGATAAAGAGTTTAAAGACGCTAACCTGTATAGATATAGACAAATTTTAGCAACTAAAGCTTCTAAACTTCCTTTAGATAAAATGGTTGAACAAGCTATTAATGATTTGTCTGCCCAAATTAAAGATGGTGTAACTAAAGGTGAATTTACACGTTACGGTGATATTCTTATTGGTAAAAACAAAAAGGGTAATGACGTTAGAATGAGAGATGCTTCTAATCATATGTCAAACATTTTAGATGCATACAGTAAATACGTAAGCTATACGCAAGAAGCTAAAGAAGAAAAAGACAATGGTTACTCATCAGGTTTCTATGAAAAAGAAGCTAAAACTTATGCTAAGAGAGTTGCTGATGATATTAAAAAAATTAAGTCGTTTGATTACGCTTGGTAATTTAAATTATGCCTAGTCAAAGTAAATCACAACAACGTCTGATGGGAGTTGCATACGCAGTTAAATCTGGTGATACGCAGCTTTCTGATGTAGACACATCGTATAGAGATAAAGTTAAAGAGCTTGTTGACGGTATGTCACTTAAAGACCTTAAAGACTTTGCTGAAACAAAACACGACAATATACCAGAAGAAATTACAGAAGGT
>Ga0213863_10001609_pt1 | contig 16282 bp, 14 predicted proteins | sample PICome_8_FD_160128 | JGI IMG/M metagenome (GOLD analysis project Ga0213863, IMG submission 160128) | Coastal seawater microbial communities near Pivers Island, North Carolina, United States - PICO497 | ecosystem: Environmental > Aquatic > Marine > Coastal | place: USA: North Carolina... | reverse complement strand
GCGTGATCCGCCTCGAGCCCGGCGGCGTAGAGGACATGATCCGCCTCCTCGAAGCGGCAGCAGATCCCGCGGGCGAGGCACACCGGCCGGACCGCGTTCAGGAGCTCGTCCAGCTCCGCGTAGATCTCCGCGAGTTGCCGCGCTCCCTCGCGGCGCTGCTCCTCCGTGGGCTCCACCCGGATCCCCGGGCAGGTCGCCCGCGCGCGCTCGAAGCCGTCCTCGGTCTCCATGACCGACGGCCAGTACGGGAAGGCGCGGCAGTGCTGGGGCCTCGCGGTGTAGACGGAGCAGTGGTTGTTCCCCTCGAGGAGCGTGCAGCGTCCGCCGTCCCCCTCGCTCCGCTCGCGCAGGGTCTCTCGCACGACCCCGGGCTCGCGCGGGTCGGGGACCGTGCGGACGTGGCGCTGGCGGAACGCGTCCGGCGTCATCCCGAGCTTGGCGGCCATGGCCTCAGGCTCGCCGTCCTCGAGCCAGACGTAGCCCTCCCCCCCCGTGCAACAGTTCCCGCACCGGTGGCATGAGAACTGGAAAGGCACAACGCCCCCGAGCCCAGGGTCTTCTCCGGGCGCCCCGCGCTGAGCCTCCTGCTGCCCGGCTTCCTGCTGCGGGATCAACTGCGGTGGCGCCTGCTCCTCTGCGGGATCGGTCAACGCCTCAGCTCCTTCTCTTGGAGCGTCCGGTCGACTTCACCCGGCGGCGACCGCGCCCGTCGCCCGCCGAGGCCTTGTAGTCGAGGCTCTCGGCGCCCCGGACCTGCTCCTGGATGTCCGTGACCAGCTCGGGCCAGTCCTGATAGCGGAGGTCCGCCTCCTTCGACATCATCTTCTCGATGAAGTACTGCAGGTACGGAGAGTGCCCGCGCCCCTTGAGTTCGGGGGATGAGAGCTTCTCCATCACGTGCTGACGCAGCACGTCCTCGCTCTCGTCTCCGTCGAAGGGGAGCTTGCCGATGGTGAGCTGGTAGAGGGTGACGCCGAGGGAGTAGATATCGCTCCGTAGATCGGCGCTCGCACCGCCCTCAGCCTGCTCAGGCGAGAGATACTGAGCGGTCCCGCGCGCGGTCCCCTCGCCGTCCTTGGCGTCCTGAGCGGTGCAGAAACCAAGATCGATCAGCTTCACCCGCCCGGAGTCGGTGAGCATGATGTTGCCCGGCTTGACGTCCCGGTGGACGAGCCCCTCCGTCGCCATGTAGGAGAGCACCTCGGCGACCTCGAGCACGATCTTGAAGGCCGAGTCCTCCTGGAAGAGGTGCCCCTCATCCAGGTACTCCAGCAGCGTCCGCCCCTCAACGATCTCCATCCGCGAGAGGAGCTGGTCCTGTGACTTGGCCGGCCCGTAGCCCTTCACGAGGCCGGGGTGCTCGAGGCGCTGCAGCAGCCGCGCCTCGTCCACGAACGCCTTGACCTCCACGGGATTTGAGGCGTAGCTGGACTCGAGGATCTTCAGGGCCACCTGCCGACCGGTCTTTTTTTCCCGTGCCCGGAAGACCCGCGCCGTGCCCCCGACGCCCAGGGACCCAAGCACCTCGTGCCCGGTGACCTCGGGGCGCTCCCCCGCGTCGGTACGGATCATGCGATCCACTCGTTCCTCGTCCCATCCGGTCAGAGATAGGAGGAGGCCTGGGAGGGCTTCACCCTGCTTCAGGCGCCCCAGGAGCGGCTCAGCCTGCTCGCGTTCGAGGTGGCCGTGGTGAACGAGCTTGACCAGGAACTTGAAGTCGTCATCGGAGGACATCTGTGGCGATTCTAGGCCCCGCTCGGCGCGCGGACACGCTGCGCGTCCCGCTTCCGGACGAGAACAGGCCAAAGTGGTGCGCCAGATCGGGCTTGGGAGCGTGTTGCGTCAAGATCGACGCCGCCGATCGACGAACTAGTGGGTGCGCGGCTTGCCGCGCCACCTGCCTCCCCTGCCAAGCCTCCTGATCGTGTCCAGCACCGCTCCCGAACGTAGCTTCTATCGCTACTTCGACCTCGCCGACTGCTTCGTGCAGATCCTGGCGCTGGAAGAGGGAGCCCTGACCCTGCGTGACCGGCCCGGGCTGGGGCGCGCGGGGTACCGGAAGATGGTCATCGAGGCGTGCATGCCAGAGTTCCGGGGGGACCTCGAGGGCCGCCTCGAACGCCTCTTCCCCGACGACCCCCTGATGGTCGAGGACCTGCTCTACCAGCTGTGTGTGGAGGTCAACCCGGGGATGGACATCCACGAGGTGCGCCTGACCGTGGACGCAAGCTCCACAGCCAAGCCCCAGACCGCCAGCGCGGATGAGGGCCAGGCCGAGCGGGAGGCCCTGCTCAGCCACCTCCGCGGGGCCGCCGGGACGCTCGCCAGAGACCTCAAGAAGGACGTCCTGGGCCAGGATCGCGCCATCGAGAGCGTGGCCCGCGCCGTCCGGGCCTGCGCCGCCGGGCTCGGGGAAGCCGGTCGCCCCCTCGCCTCCTTCCTGTTCCCGGGGAGGACCGGCACGGGCAAGACCGAGCTGGCCCGCCGCATGGCGCATCACCTCTTCGCCAGGGGAGAGAGCAAGGGCCTCGTCCGCATTGACTGCTCCGAGTTCGCTCTCGCCCACGAGTACTCGAAGCTCATCGGCTCGCCTCCCGGCTACGTGGGCCACGACGATGGAGGCCAGCTGACCGACGCGGTCGCGGCAGAGCCCGAGTGCGTCGTCCTCTTCGACGAGGTTGAGAAGGCCCACCCCAAGCTGCACAACCTGATGCTCCAGATCATGGAGGAGGGCGCGCTGACCGACAGCAAGGGGCGCCGGGTCTCCTTCGAGCGGACCATCGTGGTCATGACCTCCAACTGCGGCGCGGAGGAGGTCACCTCCGCGACGCGAGCGGTCGGCTTCGGTGGCGCTCCGACCATCGGACGCGCCGCCCTCGAGGTCATCACCGAGGACGCCCTCGCCCGCACCTTCTCCCCCGAGTTCCTCGGGAGGATCGGCGATATCGTCGTGTTCGATGAGCTCTCTCGTCAAACCGTCGAGCGCGTGGCGCAGAAGAAGCTGACCGAGCTGGCCGGCCGCGGAGCCGAGCGAGGCATGCACGTCCGCTTCACCCCGGCCGTCGCCCGCTGGGTGGCTGGCCGCGGCTTCCGCCCGGAGTGCGGCGCCCGCGAGCTGCGACGCGTCATCCAGAGAGAGATCGAGCCGCGCCTCTCCGACGTGCTCCTCTCCGGCCACGATCGCGACAAGGGCGTCGTCGTTCGGGCCCGCGGCGGCGAGCTCCGCTTCGACGCCGCCTGAGCGAGAGCTGCGCGCTGGCGGCGACGGCGCCTCGTCCGCGTACCTCGTCCGCGTACCTCGTCCGCGTACCTCGCCGTGCTAGGGTGTCGGCCATGAAGCTCCGCTCCCTCGCGCTGCTCGCCGGCGCCACGCTCCTGACCCTGTGCTCGTGCAGCGCCTCGCGCTGGTCCCAGCCGGTCACCGACCCGACCTCCCCGCTGGCGCTGGAGGGGCTCACGGTCCTCCCCCCCCAGGGCACGAACTGGTACGTGGTCGCCGAGGACTCCCAGGGCGCCGTCTTCGCGCGGCGCTTTTCCGACGAGGCAGTCTCGACCATCGCCTCGGCCTCGAGCGGATCGTCGGGGTCCACCTTCGGCTCCCCGACGGGCTTCCTGCGCCACGTCGAGCGCGTTCTCTCCAAGGGCAGAGACCCGGAACGCGCCGAGGACGTCACCTGCAGCGCGCGCCTCACGCGACGCCACGGGGACTACTGCGTCGAGTACATTGAGACCTTCCTGGACCGAGGCTTCCCGGCCGCGAAAGGGCGGACGCTACGGGTGGAGAACCGCGGCTGCTGGCTCCTCCACCCGGAGGACCTCGGTCAGTCCGTGGTGCTGCTCTACTCCACCCGACGCCCCTCTTCAGAGCCCGTGGGCGGCGGCGCGGCTGCCGAGAGGTTCTTCTCTGGAGTCCAGCTCACCCCCGCCCGCTGAACGGCCTCGGCTGAGAGGTCAGGTCCCTGAGCGTTGGCGAGGTGCCAGCGACAGCTGGTCAGCGACGGAGGGGCCATGACTCGGGAGGGGCGGCGGAGGAGCTGCACCGGGACGGCCCCGTGCGGTCGATGCCTTCCCCGAGCGCGCCCGGACCGGAGGGGGGGCGCCGCCACCGGCGCCCCCCCCTCCCGGGGCAGCGGTCAGCTGACCCGCTCTGCGGGGACCACGTTGGGGATGAAGCGGACCGCCTCCAGCTGCGAACGCTGCCTGCCGTCGAGGCCGAGAATGCTGACCTCGCGTCCGTCGATGGAGAGGTCCAGCACCGCCTCTTCGAGGGCGTACACCCCTGATTGGTCGAAGAAGGGCACCTCGGTCAGGTCGATCTCGACCTTCCGAGCGTCCGCTGGAATGGAGGCCCGCAGGTCTCCGAACTCGGCGACGTTCCCGAAGAAGAGCGGACCACGGACGTGCTTGACGTAGCGGTCCCCCTCCATGCCGTCGCCTTCATTCTCGGCCTTGACCACCTCGAATCCACCTGCAGACCAGCGGGACATCGAGCGCATGAAGAGCAGCGCAGCGAGGACCAGTCCCACGGCGACCGCGTAGACCAGTTGCCAGAAGACGGTGAGCAGGAGCACGGTGAGCAGCACGATGCGGTCGGGCCACGGCATGACCTTCAGCTCGCGGAGCCCGCGGTAGTCCATGACTCCGATCCCGACCGTGATCAGGATCCCGCTCAGCACCGCTGTGGGGATCTTGGACGCGATGGGGCCGAGGGCCAGCAGGGTCAGGAACAGGAGCGCGCCGGCAATCATGCCCGAGAGCCGAGTGCGGCCCCCTGCCTGGATGTTGACCACGGTCCGGATCGTCGCGCCCGCTCCCGGCAAGCCTCCAAAGAGCGCCGCGATCCCGTTACCGATGCCCTGGCCAATCAGCTCCTTGTTGGGCTGGTGCTTAGTCTTGGTCAGGTTGTCCGCGACGACCGAGGTCAACAGGGAGTCGATCCCGCCCAGCAAGCTGAGCAGGAAGGCCGTGAAGATGTACGGCGCCACGTCTCCGATGGAGCCGAAGAGGCCAAACTGCGGGGAGGGGAGCCCGCTCTCGATCTTCGTGATGGGCCGATAGTCCAGCCCCATGGCGAGGGAGACGCCGGTGACCCCCACCAGAGCCACGAGGGCCGAGGGGATCACGGTGGTGATTCGCTTGAATCCGAAGATGATGAGGATGGTCACCAGGGCCAGGGTCAGCTCGAGGAAGTTCACCCCATCAATGGCGTGGGGCAGGCTCCGCAGGGTCCCGAGGACGCCCTTGGCGTCGTTCCGAGCCAGCACCTGCGCCTCTTCCCTGATGTCGTCGGCATCGATCCCCTGGGCCTCAAGGTTGAAGCTCATGAGATCCTCGATCTCGAGGGCGTCCTCCATGCTGGCGGCCTCCAGCGCCTTGTGCAGGAGCGACTCCTCGGCAAGGATCATCTGCGCTTCGACCGCGTCCGCGTCATTCGCGGCCACGTAGCCCACGGCTGGCAGGACCTGAGTGATCAGGATGATCACGCCGATCCCCGTCATGAAACCGGAGACGACGGTCCGCGGAATGAACCGGATCACGCTCCCGGCCTTCATCAACCCGAGGCCGATCTGGAAGGCGCCGGCCAGGAGGAAGACGAACAGGATCAAGGGCAGGGCGTCGTCCACGCTGCCCCCGTTGGCCGTCACGATCGTGGTGACAATGGCGGCCGACAGGACCGTCATGGGCGCGGTCGGCCCGCTGATCTGGGTGGCGGTGCCGCCCAGCAGGGCCGCGAAGAAGCCGATGAAGGCCGCGCCATAGAGGCCGGCGGAGGCCCCCAGACCACTCTGCTCGCCGAAGGCCAGGGCGAGGGGGAGCGCGACGACACCTGCGGTGAGCCCTCCGAAGAGGTCTCCGCGGAGGTTGGAGAAGAAACGAGGCTGATTGGACATGAACGGTGGCTGGGAGAGGTGCGACGCGGGGCGTGACGACGACCCGAGATCGGATCGCTGGATTTGCAGGACAGGGCGGGGACCGCGACGCGGCTCCGCCCAGACGGGCGCAGCCGCTCCTGCCCGACTCGGCTCTCGCTCGACGCGTCATCTCCCCCGGCGATGGGGCTCGATACGCGACAGAGGGGGCTAGGAGCTGCGGGCGGCGCGGCACGGGCCGCCGACCGCTAACACTGCAGGGGAGGGAGGAATCGCCCCGGCGCCCGGGGGACTCGGACCCAGAGGCGGCGTCGCACCGTGCGGTCAACGGGGGGGGCGATCTCGCTCACCCACACCCGCCGGCGGACTCGCTTCGGGTCGCTGCGTACGACCGTCACCTCCTCGGTGGAGACCTCCTCCACGCGCTCAGACTCCTCCTCGAAGGAGCCCAGGCCGCCTGCACCGGATGCCGGCCCTGCAATGAGGGCAATGATCGCCAGCAGGAGGACGGTCAGAGGGGTGCACGAGCGGAGCCGCATGGCCGTATGGTAGTCGCCCGGGAGGGAGCCAATCAACCGCCCCTCGCGAGCGGACCGGGGGGCGCGCCCCCCTGCCAGGGGCTCTCCGACGCCGACTCAAGCATGACCACAGACCCCAAGATCCCCCGGGAGATCGCCCGCAGGCGGACATTCGCCATCATCTCCCACCCCGACGCGGGCAAGACCACCCTCACTGAGAAGTTGCTTCTTTACTCGGGCGTCGTGCAGAGCGCGGGGCTCGTCAAGAACCGCAAGGGCAAGCTCGCCACCTCCGACTGGATGGGCATGGAGCAGGCGCGGGGAATCTCGATCACGTCCTCCGCGATGCAGTTTCAGTATCGCGGACACGTGATCAACGTCCTCGACACGCCGGGCCACGAGGACTTCAGCGAGGACACCTTCCGGACCCTCACCGCCGCGGACTCGGCGATCATGGTTCTCGACGCCAGCAAGGGCGTCGAGGCACAGACCCGCAAGCTGTTCGAGGTCTGCCGGCTGCGCGGCATCCCGATCCTCACCTTCGTGAACAAGCTGGACCTCCCCGGCCGAGACCCCCTCGACCTGATGACAGAGGTCGAGGAGGCGCTGGGGATCGAGAGCTCGGCGATGAACTGGCCCGTGGGCTCCGGCCGCGACTTCCGCGGAGTCGTTGACCGACGGACCCGCGAGCTCATGCTGTTCGAGAAGACCGCGGCGGGCGGCAGCCAGAAGTCCGACGTGGAGAGGATCCCCCTGGACTCGCCCATCGCCGAGGAGCGTCTCGGCGCCGAGGAGGCCGCGCGGGTCCGGGAAGAGCTCGAGCTGCTGGAGGTCGCCGGCAACGAGATGGAGGTCGAGCGGTTCCTGCAAGGTGAAGTCACCCCCACGTTCTTCGGCTCGGCCCTGACCAACTTTGGCCTCGAGCCCTTCTTCGACGCCTTCGTCGAGCTCGCGCCCGCACCGTCAGGCCGCATGGTCGATGAGGACGACGGGGGCGAGGTGATGCGCGAGGCCAGCGAGCCCTTCAGCGCCTTCATCTTCAAGATCCAGGCGAACATGGACCCGCGCCACCGCGACTGCGTGTCGTTCATGCGGATCTGCTCCGGTCGCTACACGCCCGACCTCCAGGTCAACCACCGCCGGCTCGGCAAGAAGGTCCGGCTCGCTCGACCCCAGAGCATCGTCGCCAAGGAGCGCCACTCCATCGACGAGGCCTTCGCGGGCGACGTGGTGGGTCTCGTGGGCAAGGGCCTCTACCAGATCGGCGACACGCTCTCGGACGCGGTCGGCTTCGCCCACAAGCCCCTACCGCAGTTCCAGCCCGAGCTCTTCGCGCGCATCGCGCCGCTCACCACCTCGGACCGCAAGAAGTTCGACAAGGGCATGAAGAACCTCATCACCGAAGGGGCCGTGCAGCAGATGTGGCCCGACGTCGGGCCGAGGGAGCCCCTGATCGGAGCGGTCGGCGCCCTCCAGTTCGAGTCGCTCCAGTACCGACTCAAGGATGAGTACGCGGTGGAGACCCGGCTGACCTCGCTCCCCTATGCGTCAAGCGCGTGGCTCGCGGGGAACGAGGACTCGTTCAAGGCCCCCACCAACTCATTGCTGGCGCGCGACGACAGGGGCCGGCGGGTGATCCTCTTCGTGAGCGACCTCGACAAGCGGATCGCCATGCAGCAGAACCCCGATCACGAGCTGCTGAACTTCGCCTGAGCGGGCAGCCCCTCGCCAGACGACCACGCTCGAAGCTGCCGCCCCGGCGCTGAGTCTATACCCGATCGCTGGGCCTACACCCCGGCGCTGGGCCTACACCCGGCACGGGGGCCAACACCCTCGGGCGAGCTCAGGACTCGTCGCCCTCGTCCTCGTCCCAGTATCCGAGCTGGTCCACGGGGACCAGGACGCTGGTGACGACGTTGGCGGAGTGAGCCGTCACCCGCTTCATGTACCGGTAAGCGAGCGCGCCTGTCGCGGCGGCGCCGCCGGGGCCATCGCTTGAGATGATGGCCGCGATCTGCTCATCGCAGCGGCGGCACACCGCGTCGGCGTCCAGCCCGAAGGCCCGGGCCGAGACCTCGTCCTCTGTCTCGTAGATGTTGCGCGCCTTTGCGAGCATCCGCGAGACCCTGTCCCGCAGGTCGATCAGGTCCTCGCGGAGCTCCGGGGGCACCTCGCCCCCGAGCGCGCCGAGGTCGAAGAGGTTCTTGGCGTAGTCACCGATCCGCTCCGCGTCGCGGACGATACTCATCATCGCGAGGTGGCCGCCGACGCCCTCCGCGCCGTAAGCCGTGAGGTGCGTCAGGATCCGTCGACGGATGCGTCGCTCGTTGCTGTTGATCCGCTTGTCGGTCCCCCAGACGTCCTCGCGGATCGACTCCACGTCCGTCCCGCCGAGGAGCGCGCCCGCGGCGAGGTCGAAGACGTGCCGCCCATCCTCGAGCATTTGCCCGAAGTAGCGCATGATCTCGTCGGCGCTATCGGTGCTCTCTTGGATTCGCGTGAGCCAGTGAAACATTGGGGGTCTCCGGAGGGAAACGGGTTCGATGACGGATCGCGACCGGCGATCAGAAGAGGAGGATCCCGACCAGCGGGATGAAGATGAAGGTCACGACGACGTAGCCGATGACGTAGAGCTTGCTGCGGACCGCGGCGATGGCGAGCCCGCGCGCCATATTGATAGGGATCCGACGCACGGCCGCGAACGGGAGGACCATGGAAACCGAGAGCGTGTTGAAGATCATGTGCACGAGCGCGATCTTCAGCCCCTCCAGATCCGTGGCCAGGGAGGCAAGGAAAGCCGTGATCGTCGTCCCGATGTTCGCCCCGAGCATGAGCGGGAAGGCGTTCTCCAGCGAGAGCACCCCGCTCCCGCAGAGGGGGACCAGCAGCGAGGTCGTGATGCTCGAGGACTGCACCGAGATGGTGATCAACGCCCCCGCAGCCACGGCCAGCAGCCCGGACTTGCGGACCGCAGCGTTGAGCGCTTGCTCCGCTCGACCGGCCATCACCCTGCGCATCACGCGGGTCATCGTGGTCAGGGAGATCAAGATCAGACCGAGCCCCGCGACCAGGAGCAGAAAGGTGAGCAGCCCCCCCCCAGCACCGAGGGACTCAAAGCCGTCCTTCACGACCCCCGCGCCCGCCTTCACCGCGCCCTTGATCGGGCTATCCAGCTTGCCGCCAGCCTCACCGACCGGGAGCTTGTCGGCGATCAGCGTAGCGGTCTTGGCCAGAAACCCCGTCGCGATCTCGATGGGCAGGAAGACGGCCACCGCGAGCAGGTTGAAGAAGTCATGAGCGGTGGCGGCAGCGAAGGCGCGGCGGAACTCCGTACGGCGCGCGACGCTCCCGAGCGACACCAGCGTGTTGGTAATAGTCGTCCCGACGTTGGCGCCCAGGATCATGGGCACCGCCGACTCCAGGCTGACGGTTCCCGATCCGACCAACGCGACGATCGTCGAGGTCGTGACCGACGACGACTGCACCAGCACCGTGGCCAGGATGCCCGCCGCGAGCCCAGCGAACGGGTTCGACACTCCGTTGAAGAGCCCGTCGGCCGCCCCGGCCCCGGCGAGCTTGATCCCGCTCTCGAGCAGCTTGATGGCGACGAGGAAGATGTAGAGCAGCGCGAGCAGCCCCCCCACGCGGAGAACGATGACGGGTGCCCCGCTCGGGGAGGAGTGCTGGCTCGCTTGGGGTGTGCTCACTGGGATCAGGACCGTCGAGCCGACGGTAGACCAAGAACCGCCGGCTGAGCCCTCGAAGTTCCGCGCTTCGTCGCGATCGGCCCCGAGGCCCCCCCAGGGGCCTCTCGACCTCCGCGTTCCGCTGGCCTCCCGCCGTGAAGATCCGGGGCTTACCGAGGCGCCGGCCCCCTCACCGCAGCACCGGGCGCCCCAAGTCCCGGAGGGAATTCGGGCGGGCGGGAGGCCCGCTGGGTTCGCGGATGGGCTCGCAGCCACTCGCAGCGAGCGCTGTAGCATCGGGAGCATGTACGTCTCCCTCAGCCTCCTGCTCGGCGCCACCCTCTGCCCACCGGCGCTCGCCCCCGCCGCACCTTCCCCGCCTCGTGCCCCTGCCCGGGGACCGTGCCACGACGACCCGCAGGCGTCGAGCCACGAGCGCCCCCGCCAGATCGACGCCGGCCGGTTCATCACCTCACGCCGGAGCGCCGTGGACCTCCCGCTCCCCGAGGAGACGGACTCGTTCTTCTTCGTGGTCTACGGCGATCGCACGGGCGGCCCGGACGAGGGCGTCGAGATCCTTCGGGCGGCCGTGGACGAGACGAACCTGCTCGGCCCGGACCTGGTGATGACCGTCGGGGATCTGATCCAGGGCTACAACACGGCCGAGCCGTGGATGACTCAGATGAGAGAGTTCCGCGACGCGATGTCGGGCCTGCGTGCGCCCTGGTTTCCCGTGGCGGGCAACCACGACATCTACTTCCGCGCACCGGCCGGCGTGGCGCGCCCGGCCGAGGAGCACGAGGGGAGATATGAGATGCACTTCGGACCGCTCTGGTACGCGTTCAAGCACAAGAGCGCCTGGTTCATCATCCTGTACACGGACGAGGCGAACCCGGAGACCGGGGAGCGCAACTTCAACAAGGCCGAATGTCAGACCATGAGCCCCGAGCAGCTCGCCTGGCTGGACGAGACCCTCGAGGTCACCGCCGAGGCCGAGCACGTCTTCGTCTTCTGCCACCACCCCCGCTGGATCGGCGGCAAGTACGGCGACGACTGGGACAAGGTCCACCGGCGCCTGGTGGCCGCCGGCAACGTGAAGGGCGTCTTCGGCGGACACATCCACAAGATGCGGTACGACCCGCGGGACGGGATCGAGTACTTCGCCCTCGCGACCGTTGGGGGCCACCAGGGCGGGTCGGTCCCCGAGGCGGGGTACCTGCACTGCTACGACCTGGTCACCGTACGCCCCGGCCGCATCGAGCGGGCGACCCTCCCGGTCGGCGCCGCGATGGACCCCCGGGAGATCACCGGCAAGGTCAGCGCCGAGGCGCCCCGCCTCACCAGGGTGGTCCCGAGGGTCAGCGGTCCGGTCTTCATCAGGCCAGACGGGAGCGTGAGCACAGAGGTCGAGGTGACCCTCCAGAACCCGGTGACACGACCGGTGGAGATGGAGCTGCGCCTCACCTCGGGGGACCCACGCTGGCGGTTCACTCCGGATCACGCCCATGGGCGCCTCACGCCCCGCGGGACAAGGACCGTGAAGTTCCGGCTGGAGCACACGCCTGGGGCGATCGACGCGGCCTTCCAAGCCCCCTCCCTTGCCGTCGGCCTCGATTATCTCACCGACACGGCGCGCTTCGCCATCCCGGTCCGCGAGCACCCCCTGCCCCTCGACGTGTCGTCGCTCCCTCCGGTGCCCCGCCCTTCCAAGGAGAGCTTCCTGCAGCTGAGCGGGAGAGCCCACGCCGAGGTGAGCGCGGCCGCGGTCCCGCTGCCCAACGGCCCCTTCACCGTCGAGGCCTGGGTTCGAGCGAGGGCCTTCGCGGCGCGACAGGGACTCGTGTGCCGCACCGAGAGCTCGGAGTACGGCCTGTTCGCCAACGGCGGCCGCCTGAGCTTCTCGGTCCACCTCGACGGGGCCTACGCCAAGGCCGAGGCCCCGGAGCAGACGCTGATGACGCCCGAGGCGTGGCACCACGTGGCCGGGGTGTTCGACGGAGAGGAGGTCAGGGCCTACCTGGACGGCATCCTCGTCGGGCGCGTCCCGGCCAAGGGCTCCCGGACGGCCAATCAGCTGCCCTTCATCGTCGGCGGCGACGTCCTCGGGGACGGCGCGGCCACCTCGACCCTGAACGGTGACATCGATGAGGTCCGCCTCTCCCGGGGCGCTCGGTACTCCGGCGACGGGTTCAAGCCGCTGCGGCGCCATGTCCCGGACGAGCAGACCGTCCTCTACCTCCCGATGGACGGCGCCCTCGGGCCCTACTTGCGGGGCCCTCGGAGCGCTGGGGCGACGATGAAGGCAGGCGCGAGGCTGATCCAGGACTGAGTGCGCCGACCGGGTGCGGCGAGGCACGGGCCTGGGCCTTATGCTCTCAGGCGTCATGTCCCGATTCTCAGCGCTCCTCTCGCCCGTCCTGTTCCTCGCGGCGCCTATCGCTGCGGCGCTGCTCCTCGGAGCCGCACCCGCCGCCGCCGGGTCCAGTGAATCCTCCGCCGGGCCCGATGAACCCGCCGCAAGGGTCGCCGGCCCCCTCGCCGAGGAAGGCGCGGCGCTCCACGGCGCGGCCGGCGAGGTCTCCTTCGCCCGGCTCGACGACGTGCTCATCTGGCGGGACGGACGGAGCCCCAACGGCAAGCAGGCCCTGGGGCAACTCCTCGAGCTCCGGGTCCTGGCCGCCATGGCGCGGGCCGAGGGGCTGGAAGTCTCCGACGAGGCACTCCGAGCCCGCTTCGACGAACTCGACGCCATGGCCCGGCAGGGCGGTGCCGAGGACGGCTTGGCCGCCGACATCGCGGCCCGGGGCATCGCGCCGGAGGAGTTCCGCGAGTACCTCCGCCTGGCCATGATCCACGAGGCGCTCACCCGCAAGGCCCTCGGCCTCGCCGACGACGCGCCCCTGACCGCGGATCAGCAGCAGCTGTGGCTTGAGTCCGCGCTGCGCAAGCGTGGCGTCAGCGAAGAGGCGCACCCGTGGGCAGATGGGGTCGTCTGCGTCTCAGGAGATGTGACCATCACCCGCGAAGACTTCGGCGCCCACCTTCGCGACCAGGTCGATGCGAAGGACAAGCGCAACGCCCTCTACCTGATCCTGCTCGAACGCGCTGTCCGCGCGCGTATGCCCGAGGTCACTCCGGAGGGGCTCGAATCCGCTCTGGACCGCGAGATCGAGCGACGCTCCGCCGAGGCTCTGGCAGACCCCAACTACAAGGGGGCCTCGTACGAGCAGCTCCTCGACGCTCGCGGCCTCTCCATCGAGGCTGTCCGGCGCGACCCTGCGATCCGGGCCGCCGCCCTGGCCCACGAGGCCGTCGACCGCGCCCATGACGGCGAGAGCCTCAAGGCCGTCTACGCCGCAGAGCGTGCCTACTTTGACGGTCTCTTCGGTGAGTCGGTCGAGGTCCGCGTCTGCTTCCGCAACGCCTCCCCTCGCGAGGATGATCCGCTGCGCCCGTCCTTCACGAAGGTCGAGGCCGAGATGGCCGAGATGCTCGCCGCGATCGAGGCACCCGCGGACTTCGCGCGGGTCATCGAGATCCACAGCGAGGACCGCACCACGCGAGAGCAGGGCGGCCTCGTGGGCCGCTTCACCCGCGGAACGCCCGGCGTCCCCGAGGGCCTGCGCGAGGCCACGTTCGCCGAGCTCGACCGTCAAGGCGGCAAGCTCGGCCCCGACGGGGCCCTCATCGGCCCGATCCGGCTGGAGAACGGCGTGGTCCTGGCTCAGCTCTCCAAGCGCTTGCCCTCGCCCACCTGGGAGACCATGAGCCAGCACGTCCACCGCGAGCTGCGGCGGCGCTTCCTCGAGGAGTCGCTCTCGCGCGACTCCGTCATCACCTACCTCGACCCCAAGTGAGCGGATTCCCCATGTTGATCGGTGCACCCAGATGTTGATCGGAGAAGTTGTCGGGAGCGTGGTCTCGTCCCGCAAGGACGAGCAGCTCGAGAGCTTCAAGCTCCTCGTGGTCCAGGTCCGTGACCACTCCAATCAGCCCAAGGACCAGTACGTGGTCGCCGTGGACTCGGTCGGCGCCGGCACCGGGGACCTGGTCCTCTACGCGACTGGCTCCTCCGCGCGACAGACCACGACCACCAAGGACAAGCCCTGCGACGCTGTCGTCATGGCGATCGTCGACTCCTGGGACGTGGGCGGCGAGAACGTCTACGAGAAGTGGAGCAGCTGAGCACGCCATGTACCTCGGCAGAGTCACAGGTCGCCTGGTCGCCACCGTCCGCTACGAGGGGATGGACGACGTGAAGCTCCAGCTCCTGGAGCCGCTCGACGAGGCGGGGGGGCCCACCGGCGAGCAGCTCGTGGCGGCCTGCGCCCTCTCGGTCGGCCCCGGCGACCTCGTCCACTACGTCGACGGGCGCGAGGCGGCCCTCGCGCTCCCGGACGAGACCTTCGTCCCGGTGGACGTGGCCATCACGGGCTTCGTCGAGCAGGCGGACGTGAACGGCGAAGAGCTCCCCCTTGACGCCCTGGGACGGCCCGCCGCCCGGGAAGAGCCTGACGTCCGGGAAGAGCCTGACGTCCGAGAAGAGCCTGACGACCCCCAGGCAGAAGAGGTCCAGCGATGATCCTCGCCGAGGTCATCGGGACCGTGGTCTCACCCTCCGTCCAGGTCCCCGCCCTGGGCGGGCGCAAGCTCCTGGTGGTCCGCCCGGTCCGGCCGGACGGCACAGCCGTCGGGCCGAAGCCGCGAATCGCCATCGATACCGTCGGCGCTGGCGTGGGAGATCGCGTCCTGGTCATCGACGAGGGCAACGCCGGAAGACAGATCCTCGAGGCGCCTGGCGCGCCAGTGAAGACCCTGATCGTCGGCTTCGTCGACGAGGTCGAGCTCGGGGGCGAGCGAGTCTACGACCACGGAGCCGAGGCATGAGCGCCCGTACCTGGAGCGAGGAAGAGTCACGGCTTCGGACCGGCATCTGCCGCGTCGGTAAGCTCTCCTACGACCGCAACTACATCGTGGGCGCCGATGGGAACATCAGCGCCCGGATGAGCGACGGGACGATCCTCATCACGCCCACCGGCGCCATGAAGGGCTTCCTCGAGCCCGTTCACATCGCCCATGTGGACATGACCGGCCGCGCCCTCGACGACGGGCCCAAGCCCTCCAGCGAGGTAGGCATCCACCTGGTCAGCTATCAGGAGCGGCCCGACTGCAAGGCCATCTGCCACGCGCACCCCCCCCACGCCGTGGCGCTCACCATCGCCGGCGTGGACCTGCAGACCCCGATCATCCCCGAGATCATCGTGACCATCGGCGGCATCCCCACCGCGCCGTTTGGCACGCCCGGGACGCCTGAGCTCCCCGAGACGATCCGCGACCTCGTCCGCTGCTCGGACGTGATGATGATGCAGAACCACGGGTCGGTGACCCTGGGCACGAACCTGATGGACGCCTACAAGAAGCTCGACATGCTCGAGCACACGGCCAAGATCCTCTGGCTCGCCCACGTGGCCAAGGGCGGGCTCGAGCCGCTGGCGCCGGACCTCGTGGCGAAGATGCTGGCGACGCGCTCGCAGCTCGGGATCACGACGCGGAACACCCTCGAGAATCAGTGCGGCATCGACCCCAACGGTTGATCCCTCCCTCCCCGATCAACGACAGCGCCCGCGCTCCTCTCGGAGCGCGGGCGCTGCTTTCATGTCTCGTCTCCGCGGGCGCGGAGCTCGCCGTCAGTAGACGGTGACCTCGGCCCACTTGGACCGGGCCACGCCGCCCGCCGCGGCGGCGTCGCGGACGTTCCACTGCATCCAGAACTGGGTCCCGACCAGGGCCGGGTCCGCCGGGATGGCCGCGTTCCAGGTGCCGAAGCCCTGGCCACCGCCCACGCCGGAGAGCTGGGTCCGGAAGGCGACGCGGCTCGGGGAGCGGTTGATGACGCCTCCGAGGGAGCCACCGCCGCCGGCCCCGGGGGCCTGGTCTCGGAGCGCGAGGATCGCGGGGGCACCGCCGAGGGCCTCGGTCACTGCCACGCGGAACTGCCCGTTGCCCACCTTGGGAGGTGAGAAGGCGAGCATCTGGGGCTCACCCCCACCGGCTCCAGCCCGACCGGAACCCACGAGGGTGGCCGCGGGGCCCATCTCGCTCCGCAGCAGCGGCCGATCGAAGGGGGGGAGCTCCGCCGCCACGCGGGGGTCGGTGAGCCCGCCGCGAATGAAGGCCTCGATGGTCGAGGCGGTCCCCGGCGAGTAGA
>Ga0213863_10001607_pt1 | contig 16309 bp, 19 predicted proteins | sample PICome_8_FD_160128 | JGI IMG/M metagenome (GOLD analysis project Ga0213863, IMG submission 160128) | Coastal seawater microbial communities near Pivers Island, North Carolina, United States - PICO497 | ecosystem: Environmental > Aquatic > Marine > Coastal | place: USA: North Carolina... | reverse complement strand
ATAAATACACCCTTCGCAACAACGAGGGGCGAGCTGGTAATAAAGAATCCAGCGAGCAGCAGAGCAGTTCAGGAGAGATTAAGTGGCGGATATTCATACACTCGACATTGCCGGACAACGCGACGACGAGCTACTCAGCCGGTATATCGATGGCGAGTGCTCTGTTGACGAACGGCTTGATCTCGAAGTGCGGCTCGCTGAAAACGCAAGCCTTCGTGCGCGTCTGGAACAGTTCCGCGCCAATGATGACTGCTTCAGAGCAATAGTGGGAGTACACGATAACTCAGTGAACACCGCGGTGTCTGATCGCCTGGCAACCTATGCAGTCAGGAGCGATCGTAAATCTTACCCAGCTTACAAATTTGCAGTCGCGGCGAGCTTGGTGCTAGCAACGGCGGTGGTGATGACCAACAACCTGTGGAAGGCTCCCTTATCTGACACGCCGCAAATGGACACGGTGCTAGCGCAAGCCCTAGACACAGTGCCTTCCAAAGCTGAGGGCTGGAACATTATCGACGATGAACGTGCACTGCGGGTTGTTCTGACGTTTCCCGCTGCCGATGGGCAGTGGTGCCGTGAGTTTATGCTGGCCTCAGACGCGAGTCATTGGCGAGGGGTGGCATGTAAGGGCTCCAAGAGTTGGGTAACGCAAGTCATCGGCAGAGAAGTTTTCTTGGAGCAGCAAGGTGGCTATCGAACCGCAAGTGCAGCTGTCAGTCACCCGATAGAACAGTTTATTGATCAAACTGCGACCGATATAGCCTTATCGGCAAATGAAGAAACTGCACTGATCACGCGCAACTGGGCTACCCCCAATAACTGATAAGTAACAGTGAACGCCACCTAAACATCAGCTACCCAAGAGGCCGCCTGCTTGCGTGACGTGTTCTGGAATCTAGCGTTGTGGTGATCGCCTCCTATCGGCTGCCGGTGGCCTCTTAATTTGCGCAGCCGCTCTGATACTTCTCCTAATCCTAGACAAAAAATTGCAGGGATCTCCGGGATCGTCTGTGGAGGATTAAGTGCCCCGCATAATACCTGAAGGGTCTTCTTTCTCCCGGGACTACTATCGTACGCCACCCTGCTAACTCAACTATGCCCTGCGCCCTATCCATCTCCTCCCATTGGCCCAAGGTGGTAGGGTCAAATGGCGTGAGGATGACTCTCTTAGTGCGATCAGTCGTCCAGTCTTTTTCTGGAGTGCTCCATCAGCGCCCATAAAATGTTGCTGGAGCTCACCTGCCCCACTAATTTTCCCTGATGAGTCACGGCGTTGCGCCTTTGCTTGGAATCAATCATGCGCTGGGCGACTTCCACGATCGTTTCGTCAGGACTGCAAGCATCGATATGCTCAGTCATGGCTTGTTCAACCTGAATATTTTCAGGGCTTCCGTCATTATAAATCGCCGTCAGCACCGCGCGAATGCAATCTAGCTCTGTAATCTTCCCGCAGGGGCTCGAATCCTGATCGATTACTGTCAAACCTGTCAGTCTAAATTCAACCAATAGCTCAATGGCCTTAACCAGAGGCGCCGATTTATTAATGGTTAAGGGGTTGCGATGCATACAATCCCTAATACTGGTTGGACTTGTCATGGATTGTTTCTCCTTAACTGGCTGACGGGGCATATAGAAAAAGCCGGTAGTTCAATGCGCAGAGTGAACACCAGCAACCATTGAGATCTGCCCCACGCCGCGCCAGTAAAACGCGGCTGATCACCGTTGGCAATTGAAATAGTGCTAAACATTATCCAGCGCATGTTTTTTTAGCGTATCCAAAGAGACAATTTGCAACGTTTTCATGTTGGTACTTCCTAACCAGATATCGGGTGCGCAGCCCGCCCTTTCCGCTTCTAACCAACGGCGGGCACACAGACACCAACGATCGCCAGGTTGCAATCCGGGGAAATCATATTCTGGAATTGGCGTGCTCAAATCATTGCCGGCCCGGGCGGAAAAAGCCAAAAACGTTTCCGTCATATGCGCGCACACCGTATGCGTGCCCGTATCCATGGGTCCGGTATTGCAATAGCCGTCTCTGTAAAAGCCTGTCATGGGCTTTTTGCAACACACCCCCAGAGGCGCCCCCAAAACGTTTAGCTGTCGATCTCCACCACCATCACCCATCGCTCAAATCCTGTCCGTCATTGTTAGAATTATTTTTGTCGCGAAAAATACTCACGACCTTTTTACCGTCGCTATTGATGCTGGCGCGGTACATGCCCTCGGTATTAAAAACCATGGCAACATTGCCGTTTGGATCGATGGCGATAACGCCACCATCACCGCCTGCCGACCCAAGCTCGTCATGAATAACCTGATTTGCTGCCGTTAGCAGATCAAGCCCCTGATACCGAACACGCGCACAAATATCGCTAGCCACCTGCCAGCGAATAAAAAATTCACCATGCCCTGTTGCTGACACCGCGCAACTTCGATTATTGGCATAGGTCCCCGCGCCGATCAGCGGGGAGTCGCCAATCCGCCCCCAGCGCTTTCCCGTCATGCCTCCGGTAGAGGTTCCCGCCGCCAAATTACCCGCTGAATCCAACACAACGACACCGACAGTGCCAAACTTTTCGTCAACATTTTGAGGCTTATTTTCCCGATTGTGCGAGCGGAATATTTCCAGCGCCTCAACCCTTCTAGGCGTCGAAAAATATCGATTTTCAACCATGCGCAAGCCCTGCTGTTCAGCAAATTGATCAGCGCCAGCTCCCGACAGCAGTACATGGGGCGAGCTCGCAAGCACTGCATAGGCCGCGTCAATCGGGTTTTTAACACGGGTGACACCCGCAACCGCACCCGCTGCCAGGCTTTGCCCGAGCATGATAGATGCGTCGAGCTCATGTTCGCCATTCCATGTCAGAACCGCTCCGTGGCCTGCATTGAAAAGGGGGGAGTCTTCCATTAATCGAATAACTTCACGAACAACCTCTGAACCTGTGGCACCATTTTGCAGCCGCTCATGGCCCTGCTGAACAGCAGCGTTCAGTATTTTCAGATAAGCATGCTCTTGCTCAGGTGTTATAGAGTCTCGCGTAAGCGTACCTGCGCCGCCATGCACCGCAATTGCGGTGGGACCGGCTGTAGCCCAAGCGGCACCACTAAGCAGGCAATAAAGCAGTACCTGTCGCAGATGGGCCATGGTTTTTACCTCTCTCAACATAACAAGCAGAGCATGGCACGATCGCGGTGTCATGGAAAATGTTAACGGGACAACCAGCAACCTCCACGTTAATCTTGCCGTTCTATTTGTGGTTGGAGCCTCTCGGATGTTCATTAGAACTGCTATTGACCGCAGTGTGGCTATTTTGCTGCACCCCCACCTATTCTTTAGTCGTGACGATGACTTTATGGACTTTGGTGATGGCAGCATTTACACCGCCATGATGGGCTTTTTGGCTGCGCTAGTGGCCGTCACGATGGGCAGCGCAAACAGCCTGTTCAATTCTAGTGGCCTAGTCCCAATATTGATCTTTAGCCCTCTAATAGCGATCTTAGGCACCTTCATCATGGGCGGTATTATTCATGCCCTATGCCACAGCCTGGGCAGCCGTAATGACTATGGTGACAGCTTTCACATAGCAGCATCCGCATCAGTTTTAATGCCCATCAGCCAATTACTTGACGCATTTTCTTTATCTATTTTGAGTCTAGCTTGGGCTTGGTGGATCGTCTCAAGAGGCGCCATCTGCGTGCACCACCTAGAACCTAGGCAAGCAGCGGTCGTTTTTGCGCTTTTGTACGCAAGTTTTTTTATATTGTCGGCCGTAAGCAATTAACCGACCTTTACCACCAACCCGGCTCAATGTTGATGGGCCCCTCAGGGGATGAACGCCAATAACTCTTGATATCATCTAGAAAAAAATAGGGTCCAAACAACAGGCTGGAGATCAGTAAATATTTGATCAGCCACTCGCGCCAGTTTGACGTCTCTTTTTGATGCCACAATAACCATCCAAGCCCCAGTATCGCCAAAGCAACAATTGAGTCTACTAAGGTCATGATTGCCTCATCGCAGAAAATATTTGTTTCATCTATGCCCTTACTAAAGCAACCCAACTCGACATAAAACGGCTCCTTCAGTCGGGTTCAATTAACTTCGACTTTGATGCATTGGCCGCAGACCCAAAAATACCTTTGGCCATGAGGGACGTCTCACCCTCTCGACGCCTTTGGTAAATTTCAGCTCTGATCCCATGGACGCCGGTGTGTTCAGCATCGGCCAAAGCCGCCATTTCAACAAGATGACAGGCTAAGCGTATATCGGTATCGATATACTGCAGCGCTCGCTGCGCTAGGGTTAGCGCGCCACCCGAAAGCTGCGCGATCTCAGTAGCCAAACGCGTGTCTTGTGCGGGCTTTAAATGCGCGGGGTTACCGTCATACCAGCCCCCATATAGCCGCCATATGTTCTGCACAACGAACTCGGGCTCATCATAAACCGGTGCCATCCAAGGCAAGTCTAAAGACCCTTGAGGAATTTTTACACTGTGAATAATGTCATTTAAACGCGCACCTTCATTCATCAGTTGAAGGGTTTGCCGCACTAAGGATTCCAGAGCCTCGGCCACACTGGTCAAGACATAGTGTATGCGCTTTTCACCCGCTATCGGCAAACCATGAGCAGGCAAAAATAACTCTGGTTTCATGGCGGACATATCCCGCAGTGCTTGTGCCCATTCTCTAGGATATCGCTGCGCTTTTTGCGGATTGCCAGCGTTTGGAAAGGCCCAAATAAAAAAATCTCCGGCACAAATTGCCCGCTGGGAGGGTACCCAAGTCCACGTGTGATCATCGGTTTCACCGCGAGCATGATTTAGTTGAAAGGCTGTGCCACCAACCTCTAAATTAAGCTCCGATTGATAGGTTTGATTTGGATCGGGAGTGGCGCTGGGTAGAAAATCACTCGCCCCCGCCAAATCATAGCCTCGTCGCTTGAACTGTCCAAATTGGCGCTCATTGATAACGTGGTTGTAGCCATTGGTTAACCTATAACGTTCAAAGCGCGCCGCGACGTTTTCATGGGCCACAATGTTCGCCGACCCAGAATCTGCCATGAAAGCACCCGCCCCCCCGACGTGATCAATATGACCGTGGGTAAACACTAGCGAATGAAATCGCGAGTCGCTCCAGCCTCGAATAGCGTCTACACATCGCTGCCCCCCATGTTGATTGGAAGTATCAAAAGCCACCAAACCATCATCTGTTTTGAACACTATGCAGTGAGAAAAGGCTTCAACGACCGCCAATGTCTCATTGATTTCGGATAACTCGTGATTAATTCGGTTTAACGGGCCCGCGCGATCAAGCTCGAGCCTGCCATCAATAACATCCGCAGAGAGTGCCAACAGGTCAGCCATAATTATCCCGTTAATCAAGCATTTTAAGTTGGGCCGCTGTGCGCAGCGCTCATGCCCTTTAATTATTTTCCTTGTCGTTAACTTTCGCACACCTTGAGGCTCCTGACGAACCCCACACGCGCATGACCGAACTCGGCATTTAAGGTACTGTATTACTTGGCATCAAATGGCGTATTAAATATGTTTAGGTGGCAATTTATTGGGTTGGCGGTGGTTTTTTTATGGTTCATGTTTGGCGGAGTCACGCACTTCACTAACCCTGAATTTTTTGTCAACATCATGCCCCCCTATATTGGATGGCACCTTGAAATCGTCTACGTCAGCGGCGCTTTGGAGGTGCTGGGTGCTCTTGGCATTCTTATACCTAAAACTCGGGCGCTAGCTGGCAACTGTCTTATTTTGCTGACATTAGCTGTCACTCCCGCCAATATCCACATGTGGATGCATCCCGAACTTTTTCCTGATATTTCAGAAACGGCGCTCACCGTCAGACTTGGCATTCAGGTTTTATTACTAATCTGTATTTGGTGGTGTACGCGGCCATTCGTTGACAACAAAAATCCAAGCTCTGACCCTTGATAACGTCACTCGACACCAACGAACCGATGACCAATATCGAAAACTTCCCAGAGGAATTGACCGAGAGCCCAACTAGGGGCAAGAAAAAAACCAGCGTGAACCTCGATGCGAGAAAAAACGCTATTGAACGGAAATCGGGCGCATGAGTATCAGGGACGAAAATTCATGGGGACCAAGTACCGAACTGGCCAACCTATTTTGGCAAGCGCTGGTAGCAAACTTACCCAAAGACCTGACATGGCCGGTACTCGTCATTACGGGCCTATTGGCCACCGGCATATGGCTGCTCCGCAATGGGCACGGGGCTAAAAGCGCTCAGGGACAGGAACGAAAGACAACCCTCATGCAATTTCTTCTACCCAAAGATATCTACACCCACGTATCAGCCCGGGTTGATGTTGCCCTGTATGTCTTTGAACGACTGCTCAGACCTCTATGGGTAGCACCGGTTTTAATTCTGGTGGCTCCCACCGTTGAGCAGTCGATAATGAGCACAATGGACGTCTTGCTAGGCTCGAGCCCGAAACTAGCTACCAACATCCAGTGGACCCTGCTGTACAGTTTGATCACACTGCTCATTTATGACGCCATTTTCTTTCTGATTCACTATTGCGAGCACAAAATTCCCGCTTTGTGGGCCATCCATAAGATCCATCATAGCGCGGAGGTATTGACACCACTCACACGCTATCGTGAGCACTTTATTGAGGGTCCTATTTATGCCGTGGGCGCAGCTGTGGCTTATGGACTTGCCGGCGGCTTATTTGGTTGGCTATTTGTCGACAACATTACTCAAGCCACGCTATTTAATATAGGTTTCTTCGCGCTTTTATTTGGATTCAACGGATCGTTTCGACATTACCATGTTGCCTTTCATTACCCCCAATGGTTATCGCGTTGGCTACATAGCCCCGTCATGCACCATATTCATCACAGTTATCTGCCACAACACCGGGATAAAAACCTGGCTGCAGTCACCAGCATTTGGGACAGAATCTTTGGTACGTTGTACATTCCGGAAAAAGACGAGGCGACACCCTGGGGGCTGGGACCCAAAGCACAGCAAACCCATCGCACCTTCCTACAAAACACCTTGGGCCCTTTTCGAGATTGGCACGCCATGGTGCAACGCGCTCGCCAAAGGAAGACCTTTGAAATCGACTAAAAGCTTGATCGAGACCCCGCCTACTCCCCATGCATTTTTAAGGTAGGACCCTTAGTCTTCTGAAACTGCCGCACGATCAGGTGCACCCGTCTCAAGCAAAGACAAGTGTTTAAATAGCGCACGGATACGGGCTGATTGACGCAAGTCCTTGTGATGCAACAACCATAAATAACCCCAGTGCGCCGGAGCCACATTGGGCAATAAAATAAGCTCAGGATCGTCATCGGCGATCAGGCAAGGCAGTGCGGCAACGCCTAATTGATGCTGCACTGCCATAAGTCGCGGCATAAAACCGTCAAATAGATGTCGGCCTGTCAAGCCTAACGCGTCGCCCTCAACCAGGTCAGCTTGAGTATGTTTGTGTGGGGAAGCGCGAATAAAAGTGAGCTCCTTGTAGCCTAGCGTTGCCTGACTTAATAGGTTTTTGTGCACGAAATAACCTATCAATATTGGCTTTAGCTTAATGCCAACAATATCTTTGGGAGGACGCTGATCTTTTGGCAAACCTCTGATCGCGAGATCTGCCTCACGCCTAGCCAGGTCTACAGCAGCTTCACTCGCCGAAATATCTAACTCGATACCCGGAAATTGCTGAGCGAATTCAGAGAGCGCGCGGTAAATATCAGCAGCCGGCACTAAAGGCAGTGATACCTTAATCACCCCACTGAGCTCGCTATCTCGTCCCATGAGGCGACGCTCAGCATCGTTTAAGGTTTCCTCCACACCTTGAGCCACCGATAATAATTGGGCGGCAAGTGCGGTGGCTTTAAAACCATCTGGGGTTCGGTCAAAAGCCGCCCCCCGAGAGATTCCTCAAGTGCGTCAAGTCTGCGCATCACCGTAGTGTTACTGACCCCCAGCTGCTTTGCAGCTTTACGCGTCGAACCAAAACGGCTCAAGGCCAGTAAAACTTTTAAATCATCCCAGTTCACAATGAACGCTGGCCACCTTTAATTCATGGGTTTAAAACATCACCTGCCTTCGACGTTAAGGTGACACTTTGCTGATTCGACGCATCACTAACGCAATTCACCACCAGCTGCGGAGTATCATTGGGATACACCTTGTAAGTCATCTTATGTATGCCCTGGTAACGCTTGGCTTTTACCATCCGTTTTCGAACGTCGTCTCCGTACAGCGCTTGCAATTCTGACTCACACTTTGACATATGCTGGCTTTGACTCTCAGCCACCGAAACACTTGAGATCATTCCTGTAAATCCAGCAATCGCGACCATTACTAACACTAAACCGGTCCTTCGTACCGCTCTATAAATTAATGTCATACCGTCTTCTCCTGATTAAATAGCTAATCGACGAAGGGAGACTACAGTGAAATGTTATTGCAACGGTATATTTAATATTGAAGCCAATCGACTCATTAATGCAACGCCTAATTTCAATCGAAACTTAATCCAACTATTGATTGGGTGGTTTGCCTGGCTGACCATTGACCCCGTGCACTGCCACAACGGCGCGCTCAACCTTATGTAAGGCGCCCCAAATGTAAAGCGCCCCAACCGTCGTGGGATGGGTTTCATGGGTCGCTTCTCCAACAAAAAAATGCGCTGGTTTGCAACGGGCGCTTTTAGGTCGCGTCTTTTGTTATTTGTGCTAGATAGAGAAGTATCCTGCATGGGAAAAGAGTAAACCCCTTGGGTGTACGGAGCGCTTCCCCAGTCTTGCGCCAGACCCTCAATATAACTCACGGTGGCGCCAATGGGTGCCTGCAGAAACGTAATCCAAATCTTCCAAGCAGCCGCAATAATTGCCGCTTCGGCCGCAGCAGTGCTGCCTTGCTCCCTACCGAGAGCACTCATGGTTATCAGTGACAAACACACCCAAAAATGGGTGTCTTGCTGCAAAGTTATTTCCAAACTGTTGTCAAAACGAAACTGGATTTTCTTCAGACGAAAAAAAACCGCTGTATTTCAGCGGTTTAATTGGTCGGGACGGCAGGATTTGAACCTGCGACCACCACACCCCCAGTGTGGTGCGCTACCAGACTGCGCTACGCCCCGAAGCCGCGGGAGTATACATGGGTAAACGGACCGTGATAAGTGTTACAGCGAAGGATTTAACAGTGCTTGCGCTTGAAGAAGGTCATCAATGCAGTCCCTGGCCACCTGCTGTATCTCAACGGGGGTAGGCACCTCATCTTCTTGGGTCATACGCTGACGGGCACCACCGATGGTGTAGCCCTGTTCGTACAGCAGGCTGCGTATTGTGCGAATCATCTCGACGTCAACACGCTGGTAATACCGGCGGTTACCCCGTCTCTTTACGGGTTTTAACTGGGGAAACTCTTGCTCCCAGTAACGCAAAACGTGAGGCTTAACGGCGCAAAGGTCACTGACCTCACCAATCGTGAAGTAGCGCTTAGTGGGAATGGGAGGCAGCTCGCTGTTGTGCGTCGGTTCAAGCATGGTCAAAGCCTCCTATATCCGTTCCGGGTTCTACTTTTGCCTTGAGCTTCTGACCCGGCCTGAACGTAACCACCCTGCGTGCTGAGATCGGTATAGCTTCGCCAGTTTTTGGGTTTCTACCCGGCCGCTGACGCTTATCTCTGAGATCAAAGTTGCCAAAGCCTGACAGCTTGACCTGCTCATTATTCTCGAGGCAAATTCGGATCTCTTCAAAAAACTGCTCTACCAGTTCTTTCGCCTCGCGCTTATTAAGCCCAAGCTCATCAAAGAGCTTATCCGCCATTTCAGATTTAGTCAGCGCAGACATGGTTTCTCGCTATGCCCTCAACTCAGCATTAAATTTTTCTTTCAGAAAATCAACAACTTGATTAACAATTGTCGACACTTCTTCATCATCAAGAGTGCGCGACCTGTCCCTGAAAGTCAAACCGAGGGCCACACTTTTTTGATCATCGCCCACACCACTACCGGTATAGATGTCGAACAACTTCAAATCCGCCAAGGCCGACCCCGCAACATCACGAACGGCACTTAGCAAACCGCCGACCTCAAGCTCGCGCTGAACAACCACGGCGATGTCCCGGCGCGTCTCTGGAAAACGCGAGATATCTTCATAGCTGGGCACACTGCCCTGACGAACGGCCTTCAGGTCCATCTCTGCAAACACCGTATGGGCGGGTATATCTAATTGCTGTGCCGCAAGGGGATGCACAGTGCCCAGGTAGCCAATGACCGTACCATTAAGTGCGATGTCTGCCGTTTGACCATCGTGAAGCCCAGGATGACAGACAGCGTTAAACGTAACCTCAGCTCCTGCCCGCCTGAGAAGTTGTTCGACCTCCCCCTTCATATCGAAGAAATCCACTCTAGCGCTGTCATCTGCCCAGTTTTCTATGGCTTGGGTACCCGACATTGCCATAGCGAGCATCGATTGCTCTGCATACGGTTGACCCGGAGTGAAGCGATTGCCTGTTTCAAAAAGGCGAACTCGAGAATTTTGCCGTTTTACATTGTGCGCAACCGCCGCAGCCAGGCCGGGAAGCAGGCCCAATCGCATTTCTGACATCTCGCTAGAAATCGGGTTGCGAATTGTAACAGCGTCGGCCTGTGGCCAAAAAATACTCTGCTGCTCTGGCGCAACAAAACTAAAGGTTATAGCCTCCTGAAACCCTCGGGATAGCAAACCCTGCCGCAGAGTGCGCAATGACCGCTGCGCCTCGCTAACAGGAACAATCTGAAGCTTCCCTGTAATATTACTACTGGGTAATCGATTGTAGCCGTGCACTCTTGCCAGCTCTTCGATTAAATCGACCTCTTGGCTCATGTCAAAGCGCCAGCTTGGCGCTATACAAGACCAAGCACCCGAGCCATCGTAAACAACATCAAACCCCAAACCTTGCAGTATGCGGGTGACTTCTTCCTCAGACATTGCCAAACCTAAAACACGCTCAATACGCTCGGCACGCAACACCAGCGTGGGTTGCGCAGGTAGGTCTTCAGGGCTGACCACCTCGATGATAGGCCCAACACTGCCTCCGACGACTTCCAGAAGCAGCTCAGTGGCTCGCTCAATAGCACGGCGTTGTAACTGCCAATCCACTCCGCGCTCGTAACGGTGAGAGGCATCCGTATGTAAGCCATAATGTCGTGCTCGACCGGCAATCAGCGCTGGCGAGAAAAACGCACTTTCGAGAAAAATAGACCGCGTCGCAGAAGTCACACCACTATTGGCGGCGCCCATAATACCGGCAAGTGCCAATGGTCGCTGATGATCCGCAATAACGAGAGTGCCCTCGGTGAGCTGTATCTCCGATCCATCCAACAAGGTCATCGATTCGCTAGGCGCTGACTCGCGAACGACAATGCCTCCCGACAGTTCATTAAAATCAAAAGCATGCAACGGCTGACCCATTTCCAGCATCACGTAGTTAGTGACATCAACAACGGGATCAATGGTGCGAAGACCCGATCGACGTAACCGTTCCGCCATGTATAACGGCGTCGCCGCGGAAAGATCTACATTCTCAATGATTCTGCCCAGGTAACGGGGGCATTGTGCACTTGCCTCCACCTCAACCGGGAAAGTGGTATCTATTATCGGTTGAACAGGCTCGACCTGAGGCTCACATGCCACTAACTGATTGAGAACCGCAACATCTCTGGCAATACCCGCAATACCTAGGCAGTCGGCACGATTGGGTGTCAAACCAAGCTCTAGGGTAACGTCATTCAACGCTAGGTATTCTCTTAAGTCCTGACCCACAGGAGCATCAGAAGCTAACTCAAGCAGTCCATCACTCTCATCCGACAGCGTGAGCTCTGCGGCAGCGCACAACATACCCTGGCTTTCCAGGCCCCGTAACTTAGCCTTCTTAATTTTAAAATTACCCGGAAGAACAGCGCCAAGACGTGCCAAAGGGGCTTTTAAACCCACGCGAGCATTGGGAGCGCCACAGACAATCTGCACTGTTTCCTCCCCCGCATTTACTGTGCAAACACGCAGTTTATCGGCATCGGGGTGCTGCTCTGCTGATACGATCTCGGCAACAACCACCCCCTCAAAAGATCCTGCCACGGGCGTGATGGCATCAACCTCCAGCCCAGCCATTGTCAGCTGCTCCGCCAACATTTCAGGCGACAAATTGGGATTCACCCATTCACGCAACCACTGTTCTGAAAAAATCATGGCTCGCGTCCTCTACTGAAATTGGCTTAAAAAGCGCAGGTCGTTATCAAAGTTAAGTCTCAAGTCACCAATGCCGTAGCGCAGCATGGCCAAGCGCTCAACACCTAACCCAAAGGCAAAGCCCGTAAATCGCTCGGTATCGATACCTGACATTTCAAAGACACGCGGATTAACCATGCCGCAACCTAGCACCTCAAGCCAGCCAGTATGACTACAAACGCGACAACCCTCACCACCACACTTAACACACTGAATATCAACTTCAGCTGAAGGTTCCGTAAAGGGGAAATAGGAAGGTCTGAATCTAACCGCAAGATTATCGCGCTCGAAAAATGCTTGCATAAACGTCTCAAGCAAACCCTTAAGGTCTGCAAAGCTAGAGCGCTCATCAACCAATAACCCCTCAATTTGATGAAACATGGGGGAATGCGTGAGATCTGAATCACAGCGATACACCCGCCCCGGACAGATAATTCTCAGTGGGGGCTCGCAAGACTCCATTGTTCTAATCTGCACGCCCGAGGTATGGGTACGTAATACATGAGTTTCGTCAATATAAAAGGTGTCGTGCATCGCGCGTGCAGGGTGGTGAGCAGGAATATTGAGGGCTTCAAAGTTGTGATAATCATCCTCGATCTCAGGACCCTCAGCGACACTAAAACCCATGCCCGTAAAAAAATCCTCAACGCGTTGTATCGTCCGTGTAATCGGATGCAAACCACCCAGATCAACACCACGACCCGGCAAGGTGACGTCAATTTTTTCGGCGTCAATCTTCTGCTGCAAAGCCGCTTGCTCCAGCCCGGCTCGTCGCTCGTTGAGCACCCCGGAAAGCTCTTGCTTGACTGCATTAATCAGCGCACCAGCCTTCGGACGCTCTTCAGCTGACAGACCGCCCAGAGTCTTCAGCAGCCCCGTGAGAGCACCTTTTTTACCTAGGTACTCAACCCGAAGCTGTTCCAGCTCTTGAGGTGTCGATGCCTGCCCCACCGCGGCCATCGCTGCTGATTTTATTGCCTCTAGGGATTCCATACTTTTAATCTCAACCGTATGCAAACGTTAGCCACTTCTGACCATAAAAAAGGGAAGGAGCAAGTGCTCCTTCCCTCGTAGGATACTTCAATCAGGCCTGCCAGAGGCAGGTCTCTGCTTAAGCCACTAGAGCTGAGCGCGCTTGTTCCACAACAGCTGCAAATGCAGCTTTGTCATGCACAGCTAAGTCTGCCAGTACACGTCGATCCAACGCTATGTCTGCTTTCTTGAGACCATTAATCAGTCTGCTATAAGTCAAACCGTTGGCACGGGATTGCGCATTAATACGAGTAATCCAGAGTGCACGGAACTGGCGCTTTCTTTGCCTGCGATCACGGTAAGCGTACTGACCTGCTTTTGTGACTGCTTGCTTGGCTACTCGAAACACACGCGAACGTGCGCCATAGTACCCTTTGGCTTTACTTAAGATTTTTTTGTGACGACGTCTAGCCGTCACACCACGTTTTACACGAGCCATAGTCTTTTACTCCAAGTGATGAGGACGGTTATTTAGCACGAAGCATACGGTCGATCAGCACTTTATCTGCCTGATCAACCATAGATGTACCGCGCAGCTGACGCTTACGCTTGGTCGTCATCTTGGTAAGAATATGGCTTTTATGAGCGCTTTTGCGCTTATAACCGCCGGCCGTTTTCTTAAACCGCTTGGCGGCACCGCTGTGAATTTTTGCTTTGGACATGGGTACAACTCCGCATTTGGCCTACTTAAGCAGGCGAGTTTTTCATTGATCGGGGCCAGAGGCATTCACTGGCCATTAACCCCGCTTCTTAGGTGCGATAACCATCGTCAACTGTCGACCTTCCATCTTTGGAAATTGCTCAACATTGCCGAGTTCGCTCAGGTCGGCTTCTACTCGTTTGAGTAGCTCCATGCCGATTTCCTGATGAGCCATTTCACGCCCGCGATACCGCAGGGTGACTTTGGCCTTATCGCCGTTTTCAAGGAAACGCACCAGGTTGCGTAGTTTTACCTGATAGTCCCCTTCGTCCGTCCCTGGACGAAATTTCATTTCTTTGACTTGGATTCGTTTGGTCTTTTTACGCTGCGCAGCTTTCTGCTTTTTAGCCTCAAAAACATGCTTTCCGTAGTCCATAACTTTACAGACTGGCGGATCAGACTCTGCCATCATAACCAAGTCCATGCCTGCTGCTTCAGCAGCCGCCTGGGCCTCGGCGATAGATACAATACCTACCTGCTCTCCCTCTGCGCTAACCAGACGCACCTGAGAGGCCGTAATTTGCTCATTCGTAATGGCTTTCTTGCTCTTGCTGTCGCTCTTAATGCCCTCGATCTCCTGTCAGTAAAGAGCGCGGATAGTACAGGCTAGCGCAAGTAAGCTCAAGACGCGGCGTTGGTATAAATCACTGGCCCAAATCGACGTTTTTAGGCCTTGAGCCACAAGTCAGCGCCCGTTGTGCTCGCCGACACACAAATATAACGCTTCGAGCTAACTTGCGTTTGGCGATTTATTGCTTCAGCCAACCTTGGAATATCGCTACAGAGCTCAGAATTATTTTGAAATTACTATCTTTTCACGGCAGGTAGCGGCTTTTTGCGATAACCGTGCTGACAAATTATTAAAGACTGGATAAGTTTCGTGCTTTGAAAGATCAGAGGGTAACGAATGTGAATCTCCTTAATATCGATCAATTCGAATGGCGACACTATCAAGAAAATGTTGCTGGCAACCCCATCATCGACTATTGGAGCTCTTTGCTTGCTTTTAGAGAGAGCGGCCACCTCGAGTTTCTATATCGTTGGGAGCCCAATGCGCACTGCCACTTTCACCGCCATCGTGCTCATACAACGTCGATTGTCTTACAGGGTGAACTCAATGTCGCCGACTACGCAGGGGGTAACCCCGTTAATTCACGGGTTAGACCCACTGGTCATCGCGCCCATTCTGAGGGTGACGAGGTGCATCGCGAATGGGGAGGGCCCGAGGGCGCTCTAGTCTATTTTAGCCTTTATTCTGCCGATGGAATTCTCGCGGACCAACTTGACGTCGACGGCAATATCATCAAAACCGTCACCGTGAACGATATTATTCGGGCCCAGTGACACCAGTCCGTGCCAAAGCTCAGGAAACAAAACCAACCCTCAAAGAGTTAAATACGATTCCCATGAGTATGCTGATTCGCAGTCCAGTGAAGCGGAGAGCAGCCGAAACGCTGAGAGAAATAACGCGAGAAATTCCCAGTATTTGAGAAACCGGCATGATTTGAAATCAAACTCACAGGAAAAACCCCGCTCCTTAGCATGGGTAACACAATCTCATCGCGAGATTCGTCGAGCAAATGCTGAAACGTAACGCCTAGGTCCCGGGCTAATCGCCGCTGGAGCGTTCTTTTATCGCAGTGCATTCGCTCAGCCAGGCGGGTCAGCTGATAACGGCCCGTCGGTAAGGTAGCCCGAATCCAGCCCTTAATCTCCGTTTTTAGTACCGCATTGATGTCGCCCTTTCTATAGGCCTCCAATGCTGTGTCTGCTTCTTGAGTAGCCGATGACAAACCCGGTACATAACTAGGGTTGGCTCTGGAGAGTATATCGCGGGGAATAAGCAATCCGGGCTCAGGCCTATCAGCATAAATGGGAATCGACTGGAAATGGCTAGGCCAACTCAAACCCATGCTTGAAGGCGACATATATATGGCATGGGGCTTAAAGGCACCTTCAGTTAACGCCCTCAAACCGGAGATGACTTGCATCAAACCCAACGCAGTGATGAGCTCCTTAGACGGCCCGTCCTGCGTACCTTCAGTTTCGACCCAGATGGAAAGGAAAATGTCGTCTCCCTCGGGCCTCGCTTGAAAAACAATAGGCGCTGCATGCAGTGGGTTATACCGCAACAATACCGACAGCATGGCACCTATATTGGGGGCATCTTTAAAAAGAGAGACTAAAACCCCCCCACAATTTTCTTGCTGATCGTCGCACCAACGGGGGATTAAAGTCGGATCTTCTTCTGCCATGGGTCGAAGCAACTGACCCACCGCATTGAGCGGAATATTAGGTGCAGCGCTTGGTGATGAAC
>Ga0213863_10001601_pt1 | contig 16352 bp, 18 predicted proteins | sample PICome_8_FD_160128 | JGI IMG/M metagenome (GOLD analysis project Ga0213863, IMG submission 160128) | Coastal seawater microbial communities near Pivers Island, North Carolina, United States - PICO497 | ecosystem: Environmental > Aquatic > Marine > Coastal | place: USA: North Carolina... | reverse complement strand
TTTACCTTTCGATTCTAATTCTAAATTGTAGTCCTCAAATAACCAATCTGTACTATCTTTATTATACTTAAACGACACGTTTTTAAATTGAATATACCCGTCTTTTATACCACTATTCACTTGTCGTTTTTTGTCTGAATTGACTGATTCAAAAATATTATTTAGATATTCCTTTGATGTGTTAATAATTCCTAATTTATATACGATATTATGTACGAACCCACTATTCACGTATAAAAAGTTGGTTAAATATTGGCCTAATATGATAATTAATACAACACTATGCGTAGCCTTCATTTTCCCCTTTGAAATCAGATAATATAAAAATAGAATACTTAATGCGAATGTAATTAAAACAACTATCTGCGACATGATAACAACGATATTTTGAATAAACATAATATGCCTCAACTTATTAGTAGCAATAGTTTCAATATCACTATTTTTCTTCAATTCGGTATCTACCTCGTTATTTAAAAATATATTCATCAGGTTGTCAAGACTGTCTCGTAAATTTTCACTAACTTTTGTATTGAAAAACGTTTCTCTGTCTATAATTAGATCTATTAATTTATTAGCACCAAAGTATTGAATAATACCACATAGTGCTGTGCCAATAAATAATATAGTGCCAATTGTTTTATTTTGATAGAACATATATCCAACAATCAGAAGAGTTACGATTAATTCGGGAATAAACCGACTTAATAAATGTTGGAATAGATCTTTAAAATTACGAGTCAGTTCTAGTACACGGGCTAAATAATCCCCTGTTTTTACATCTTTAAAATCATGCAAGTGTGATTTAATTGTATTCTTAAATATAACATCTCTTAAATAAGAAAAATAATTAGGAATTAAGAGTGATTCTACGTAATTTTTCGCACTATATGATAATATAACTAGACTCCATAATAGTATTAATATTACGATTGTTCCGGCAAAATTCATTTTGGATATATTCTCTTTCCAGTTATAAATACCATTAAAGTTCGATATAGACGCTATCTTTTCAAACAATTTACCGTAAATCTTTGGTAGAAATATACTTTCTATTGGAAAGAACGCAAAAATAAGTATGATATAGGCTATTAATTTCCATTTATGGTCGCTCGCAAAATCTTGGACGAGTATTTTATAAATCATGACAGGTACTATACATTAAAGACATTTTATTTTTCCCCAATTATTTTACAAATAGTATAATTTGTTCTCCAGTTTCTTTATGTTTTGTAACATGGACGTTTTTGTTGTACATTGGTAATGTTCTCTTGTATGTGAGATATTTTTTGGTTATTTTGTTCATATCGTCTACTAAATTGAGGTTATTTGTAGTTTTTTCAGAACCATATCCTGATATAATATAACACAATCTACCTCCGGGTTGAAGTACATATTGGCACATCTTAATGGTTTGTTCCCAATATTTATCTAACCATTCCTCATATGTCTTATATTTCTCGGTGCTTTGACTTTTTCCTTCATATAATTCGAGACGATAGTAAGGTGGGCTGAAAAAAACAACATCAAAGTAATTCTTGTATTTATTAGTAAAATTCGACACTTTCATGAGATCTTCGGATGGTTTGCAGTATATATTTATCAGTTTGTCCTTGTAATTTTCTCTTGCAAATTTCCCGGTTTTGTCACACACGCTCTTAATTACATCAGTGCCTACATATTCGGTTACCATCGGACATTCTAAAAATCCATAACTATACGACGACCATCCTAGTGTTGGCGTGAATATTTTGGTTCCTTTCAATAGTCGATGATTCAACGAATACACTAAATATGGGTTCATTATGGATGCTCTGAAATAATAAGATGAGAACACACTACCTAATCTACCATTATTCATATAGAATAGAGAACTTGGAGTTAATATTTTATAATCTATTATATTTTTAAGGTATATGTCTTTCAATACATCCATATAAGTTGGAATGTTCTCAATACCTGATTTTGTATTTTGTAATATATCTATCATATGCATACTTCGGATTGCATTTTTACATAATGGTTCCTTATTATTATCTAACTCATTTATTTTCATAGGTTTGAGAACATTGTGGATTTTTGTTTCATTTATTCGCAAAGACATGGTATAAAACCGCGTTAAATATTCGTCCCTTTGTTTGATGTGGGTATGCAATAATCGCATATCATCCATATTTATATTTTTGGAGGTTACATACTCGGACAATTTGGTTAATTTATTTCCAGTCCTTACTTTTGCTTTTTTGTAGAATTTATCAAATGTATCATTCTTGTTTGGACTTTTAAATATATCTAAAAAATCCTTTAATGATACGTATTCTTTCATTTATAATAGGTTGATAAATAATATTTGGGTAGATATACAAAAGAAAAATGAGCGAACCCATCTGTCTAATTAATCTATTTTTCTAATTTTTTATATATATTCGGGTGTCCCATTCACTTACCTGAGATCTGCATAACGGACATTGTTTGCATGTATTAACGTGCTTCACCTTGTCCCAACAATCGCCACAAAAGTGATGATTGCATGTGGTTTTTATTGTTCCAATATTAAAATTACTTATCCAGGTTGAATCGCGATAATTAAAATACTGTGTTTGAATCGCATTATAACATATAGGACATTCATTATCTATGTCTTGTGGTTTGTCATAATATTTTTCCAATAATGGACGACGAATCTTCCATCTTTCATTTAATGCCTTTACCATTCGGGTTTTAGATAAGGTTAATGAAATTGGGTTCCAACCATATTTCGTATTTAAATTTTGATCGCCCATACCGTCACTACTCTCAAGACTTTTTTCATATTGGTTATAAAACGAGATATATTTCAGTTCCTTTAATGTATATGAATTGAAATCGGGGGATTCAACAGACCAAATATTGTAGATTTTTGACATGTTTCCTTTCATTGTGCTCGTACATTGTGCGGTACGATGACGAGAACTATCACAAAACAGACAGTTTTGCTTATCTTTTTTCGTAAGACGAGTTCTCTTTGACATATATTGTGTTCTCTTTGACATATTAATTGTGTTATTATGTATTTGTTATCATACCATAAAGTTTTTCAATTTTTACGCACGTACGTACGAAAAATTGAAAACTATTTTCATATACTATTATTAGTATTATACGATACAAACAAATGCGTTCTCGTATTGTATAATATATTTGTATTAGCGCACGTACGTACGAAAAATTGAAAAACATTTTCACATACTATACAAGTAAACAAATGAAAATAAATGATTGATATTCTAGCCATTGTACTTGTGATTACAATATTTTCATGCATAGTATATGATATGTATTTAAATTCTGATTAAATAGACACCATATTATGGGCTTCTAACTTGGCCCAACGTAAAGTTAGACACATAAAGCGTGAAAAGCACAGGCGACTGTGTATAAAAGATAATAAACCTCATTCACTATAATAGGTACTCTCAAACATAATCGCTTACGTAAGGTTCCAGTGCGTTCATTTGCGTAAGTATTATTTGAATTGCTAGTTCCCGAGAATCGGTAAACCGTAGGCTCGGGGGGTGATGTTAATTATTTGGGTGATATATATTACCCCGTTCCCTTTGTGTAATTGAATAGATTAATAATATTCGTTTTGTCAAAGAAACCTATAATGGCTGGCCACCATATAGGAGATGATTTGATAACACAAATATTATTAAAAAGTTCAATAATGCGGACATCTTGTTTAGACCTTGCACAAGATTGACATTATAGGTATATATAGTATGTTCTCCCCATACTGGTATACCGTCAACCCGTCTCGACAACGGAAAGCAACCAGAGGACGCTCTGAAAAAAATAAATAAAAATAAAAACAAATATAGTGCTTCTAATCTAGCACGACAACAGTGGATATAAACGACAAACGTGGATGTTAAGAACATGGAGGTGAGCCTAGGAGCATAATATGCCTTCCATGTTAAAGTAAGATTAGCCGTAGATAGCGTGAAAAGCACATTCGACCGTGTATAAAAGATGATTATATCATCCGGACAATTTATTGTCCCGTTCCCTCTACGTAGTATTAATTTAATAATAACTTGTTTAGTTGCCAATTATACCAATAGCAAATAGACTGATCACCTATAAACTATTTATATGATAACAATCAAAATGGGTTTATTATTAAAATAATATCAATGCTTCATAATTAGTTTAGAATTTGTACTAATGTTTTGATAACAGTGTGGTATTAATTACTACGTTAATCACTCCGTCTCGACAACGGGAAACAATCAAGAAGACGCTCTTTTTTTAAGTCTTTTGAGATTTCAAATTTCGACGCTGAATTTCATTCTTATAATCAGCATATGTGAGTCTATACCCCCAATGTTGTAATACTTGGCGTATCTTTGGACTAATGGTTTCATCATTCCATTTTGCTTTTTTTTTAACAATAAGGGTAACCAAGAACCGCATAAATCTACCACGAGGGCCGGCTAAACTCTTCCATCGTTGGATTTGGCGTTCATCGTCGGGTCCTCTATTTCCTTGATGGAAATCACAATACCATTCTACCCAGCCGTATGGATGATGTTTAGTTATCCACCCTTTATTTTCCCAAAAATCTAATGATGTGCCAACTCTAACATTATACTTGTTTACGTGTATATCATATGTCTTGCTCACTAGTTCAGTATCCGGTATATCTTTCCACCATTTTTTAGGGTACAATTTATGTTGATTTTTATAATCCTTACCAGTAATGCTCGAATGTATCGGTCTCCAATACGTTCCTCCGAAACTTCCCATCCTAAACATGTCTTCGGGAGTCAAATTTGGTGTAAAGTCGGGGTAATCCTTGTACGTGGTCTTGTTATTTTTTCTAGTTTTATTATGCATATATTGTATACAATTATATGAGATTTTATGTATGAAAATGAAAATATTAAATAATACTTCAAAAAATCAATAAAATAAATGGGTCTGCTATGTCATTTTGGACATTTTAAAATGTCCATTTTTCATTTCAGGAAAATAGTTTATGAAATACATATATTTAAAAATACACATGTTAGCACAATGCAGTGTTTTGAAAATAAATACAAATAAAATGAATGCATACTTTTTTTAGTGATTCTGTCATGAAAAGTATTTAGATGTAAAAATCTTCGTATGTTATATACGAAGATGACGAACGAAATTACATCACATATCATAAGCAATATAGTATATGATGATAATGAACCCATAATACACTCAAATGTTATATCGGAATCTACTGCACGATGTAAAATACGAAGAAATACGAACGAAAATACATCATCCTTCTATTGTGAAAAATGTGATTTCCGTTGCGAAAAGAAAGGAGATTACGTAAGACATCTAAAAACACAAAAACATAACAATCAAATACCAATTATTAATAAGAAATATGAATGTGAATGTGGCAAAGCGTTCAAACATGCGAGTTCATTATGGAATCATAAAAAAAGATGTAAAACCGTTTTAGATAATAATCTATTAGAACAATCATGTGACCCCACTAATAAATCACGAGTTGTAGATACACATTTGGTATTAGAATTATTGAAACAGAACCAAGAATTTAAGGAATTGATGATCGACCAGAATAAACAATTATATTATACGCAAGAAAAGAACAGCGATTTACAAAAACAACTATTAGACGTAGTGAAAGATGGTAAAACAGTAATTAATAACAACACTACAAACAATCGTTTTAATCTGAACGTGTTTTTAAATGAAACATGTAAGGATGCGATCAACTTGAATGATTTTATCCAATCTATAGAATTAAATACCGAGGATTTTACTCGTACTGGCGAAATTGGATACGTAAAAGGAATTTCAAATATAATGGTTGAGCGTATTCGTGGGATGGAACCACATGTTCGTCCAATCCATTGTACGGATTTGAAAAGAGAAATTGTGTATGTAAAAGATTCAAATAAGTGGTCTAAAGAAGACGATAATAAAACCCATTTACGAAAAGCCGTTCGGATTATAGCAGATAAAAACAAGCAACAATTATATCCATGGCAAGAAGAGAATCCAAATTATGAAATACTAGATACACCCGAATGTGACAAATTCTTTGAATATGCGAAGGTATCATTAGGTGGATATGGTAGAGAAGAAGGAAATAAATTTGAAAATAAAATAATAAGTAATCTAATAAAGGAAGCCGTAATAGATAAACAGTCAATGGAATACTAGTTTCAAAATAAGAATAATATTATTTTGAAAAATATGTGATTTACATGGTTTCATCTGTGCGCGCAGATCTATTATTTTTGGACTTTACTGGTGTAAATCCATCATCCGATGGCATTGGTCTACTTGTTGCGCGTGTCTCGCACATTAAATCCCCCCCGCGAATACCGGTTACTGACATTGCCTTATATTCATAATCCCCGCCAGTAGATTTAACAAGATCGAATTCAACATATTCTCCCTGTACGAGATACTTATATTGTGAGTGCGTAACGTGCATAGCACTATAGTGTGTAAAAATATCATTGTTCTTATAGTCTCCGTCGTCACATACGGTAATAAACCCATATCCGGCCTTGTTATTAAACCATTTCACCTTACCAATAATTTTAGATTGAATTGTTTCACTTTCAACTGACTCGCTCATTGTAATATGTAATATACTCGCAGTGTTTTTATATCATTTACTGTTGTATATTTTGTCAACAGTAATATATATTATTATAATTTAGTAATAATGCGTAAATCGATTTCAATAGTATTTTTATTATCAGTTATCTTCATATCACTTGGGTTAGGTTGTTATATGCGCTCCAATAATGGTCGTTTATTAGAAAGTATGTATGAAGGTATTAAACCAAAGATGGAAACAGGTATTAAACCAAAGATGGAAACAGATATGGAAACAGATATGGAAACAGATATGGAAACAGATGAAGATGTGCCATTAAATATCAAAGATGAAAGTATTACTGAACCTACACCTCCATCTGAAGCAAAACTAGCGAGTGAGTTAAATGATTCACCATTAAATGAGGATGAAAGTGAAGAGAAGGTTGAAGTTGAACCATTTGGTACGATAGATAACTCAAACTATGCAACGTACTAAGTTTGAAACATATTAAGTATAGCATTATAGTTTGGTATTTGGTCGTATTCCAAACTATAAACGTATTTTACATAATTACATAATATAGAATCGGTATCTTTGCATAATGGTAATATAATATCAATCTCTTTTTGTTTTTGTCGAATAAGATTTTTATAATGAAATATACTGGTTTCATCATATTCATCCACCAACGTCGAATCTGTCGTAATATTTTCCCAAGGAAGTGTTTTATTGTGTAAAAAAAGATAGAGATATCCGAGTGAAATTAAATCATCTCGTCGAGAAGAAATAGATCCCGAATGTATATAATAACTAACATATTTCGGACTGCCTATAATGCATTCGGAACATGAGTTTTGACAATGTTCTCCGTCTTCGTCAATATAGAATGTTGAGAATCCAAAATCAATAAGGAATAATTCGCCGTTTTTCACCATTATATTCTGGGGTTTTACATCTCGATGTATTACTCCATTATCATGTATAACTCTGAAAATATCGATTAACTGATATACAATTGACTGTATCTTTGAAACGGTAATTTCCTTTTTTGAAAGAATATAATCATATAAAGAACAATCGTAAATACTCATTACCAAACAGGTATACTCACTCGATTTCCCGTACCATGAAATAGCCGGAATATTACGCACATCACGTTCATATAAATATTTAAGTACAGTTGTTTCATGTTGCAGTAATTTTATAATTGATGTATCGGATTCAAATTTGATGGCTACTTCTGCGTTTGTTTTACGATGATGCCCTTTATATACAGAACAAAAGTTGCCATTCCCCAATTTTTTACCAATAATATAACGTTTTCCAATTATTTCATTCATCTATTAAGTATGCGTCGTTATTTTTATTATATTTATGAATTATATACTAAAAATCATGTTGTCCGACAATTATATAGATAACGTTATGGAATTAGGCGGTAAATATTACAGGATTCTACCTATAATATTATATTTTTGTTATTTTACTCTGTTTTTCGGCGTGATTTACATAAATCCTGAATATTTGGACGTCTTTAGAACAATAATGCAAGTATTTGTATGTGTATTTTTAATTTATCGTTTTCATCCATATCGTACACATACATTACGACAATATGACGCAAATATTATATTTAGTAGTGCGTTGTTTTTACTGGTGAATCTAGGTATTGTCAAAGTCGCATATATGTTTATTGTCCCTATTGAAAACGTATTAGGGAACATATGATAGGTGTATTACCGGCTTATTTCACATTGATTTTGTATAGAGGTTGTTTTGCTAAACGAATCATTTTTTTACGAGTTTTATTGTCAAGGAAACGCCAAATATATGGCATTTTTTTATGTAATGTTTTTGAATACACACTGTTATCCTTATTTTTATTCAATCTACGTGTTCTGTTAGAGAACATTGCTTTACGACTACACCAATTCTTTGATATTTGTTTAGTTGTAGCGCAATATGAGGATTCACATCCCTTAACACAATCGCCGCATTGAACGCGATTACATTGTTTGTTTTTTACGATTTGATAAGGTTTCATGTATAGTCGTTTCGTTTTATTTTTTGGCATTATATATATAACTGAAGATAAAAATCTTCAATGTGTATACTCGACAATGACTTAAAGTCGTCCTATTTTTGTATATCAATAGGATATAGAATGGAAAAAACGAATACCTCGAATATAAATCAAATATTTGAAGATGCGATGAATGATTCATCTCTATTATCAACAATTAATATAGACAATTTATTGAGTACATTAGAAAATACAAAAAACGATTATTTGGATAATAAAACAATGGCCGATATATCGAAGGAAGTATATGAGAATGTTTCTGACTGTGGTATACATAAGGATGACATTGAATCATTATGTAAGAAATTAATAGGATATCGGTATGTAGATGAAATTTACGAACTACATAAAGGAAAAATGGTAAGATGGATACGCGACGGTACTTCTAAAATAACAAATGGTGGTATAGTAACTGACATAAAATTTTTACCGAACGGTATACACGTACAGTGTATGAATTCTATGAAACGTTTCATTCAATATAAATTTGACGATTGTAAGACGTTTCAAAAAATGAATACAGACGAACAATTAATATTGTTAGCCTACGACCATTTATCTTAATTTTTTACGAGTACAGTGTCCTATTTTGTTGTATTTTTTTTGTGTACGCTTACGTTTACTTGTTAGATAAAAAAATTCTTTTAAATGATACATAATTTTTTGTGACACTAAAATGTCTCGTTTTAAATCGCTTAATATAGAATTACCGTTAGTAATGTGATTTCGGTATATAAAATAATCAGCAATTGATTGATGAATAAGTTGCGTATTATGACCTCCCTTAACGTTATATATTATAGGAGACGTAATAAACCGTTGTATAATTTCATGTGTAGATAAATGATGATAATATGAATACGGTTGAATATAATAAACGCGATCCTTTTCCATACTCTTATATTCAACATTATCTATAAAACATATTTCAGTGGTTTCGGGTAAAAGGGTACACCGTATAAAATCGGAATACGTTTTCGAATGAGTTGTTCGATCAAGATCAATGCGTTCCTTACCTATTTTAAAAGCGCGTATAATCTTGTCGAAAATATTTGTTTTCTCATTTAGTTTGTATGTAAAATATTCAGATATGAAATCTACCCAAGGAGGATTGCATTGATTATTTGTATATATATAGATCTGTTTACAATGACCCATTTTTTTCTTCTGTAATAGAAATTCGAGAATGTGGATAATTCCGTACCGTAAAAACTCTGGGTATAAATCTAATAATTGATTAAAATTAATAGGAGTATATTCTTGCGTAAAATGTTGAAGTGCCGACCATAATATTTCTAAATCTGTGAAGGATCCCAGGGTTTCATCCAAATCAAACGCGATTACTCTACCATTGGACCGCCTTCGTTTTCGTTTATAATAGTCTCCTTTTATTATTTTAGCATAGTCAAATTCATTATCATTCATATACAATAATTCTTGATAAAATAAAACGCATATATTTTATCAGGATACATTTTTACCTACCCGACGAACCAAATCCATTCGACCCTCGTATAGTATCGGAATCTAATTCTTTGACTACACTCAAGTATACGGGACATAATGTAGGATGACATACTTGTAGTAATCGATTGAATTTCATTGTAGTATAACTAATATTTTCACTAGATGGTAACCATCTAAACGCACCAATTAAGTTCCCTCTATAACCGGCATCTATAATTCCGGTATGATTCGCCAGCATAAGTTCAGTTTTAGAGATACTAGAGCGCGGATGAATGTAAAACCCGCAATCGATAGCAGTTTTATTCATTACATCATGGTATACCATTTTGGTAGTAACATTCATGTCGATATATTTCGTTTCAAAATGTTTGTTAAATGTAACATCGTATGGTACATATAAATCTATTCCTGAATCAGGATGTGTAGACGATATTAATGCGTGGTTGTGTAAATAAGATAATTCCATATATTTACTGTAAAGTTCATCATTAGTAGTAGTAAGGTATAGTACCGCATAATTTGGTATATCATTACATTCATAATTCGTTTTTTTGTACTGGGTCTTTTCTTGAATCATTTCATGTAATCCATTATCAAATGCACTCATTATTAGAATGATATAGTAAATATTGTCTATATCATTTATCTTTACAGTTTTATGTTCTCATTTTTTTGAATTCATTCCAAGATATTTTTTCTCCAGTTGATGGGGTTACACGTTCGCCGTCCCGTTGTTCGTTTAAATGATTGAGTTCACGTGTTGCGCTATCAACATACATCTCTTTTAAAATTTTACCAACCATTACGGACCCTTCATGTTGGTCGACTTTTTCGTCTTCAATCATTTTCAATATAGTCAATAATTTTGTCATAATTGTAAGATCAAGTTCATCCTTAATTAATTTATGAAAAATGTCAGTGTAGTTCGTATACAAGAACGAACATTCGGTTTGACATAATTCAGTAAACGCCGAAATATTAGTATTTTTCATTTCAGAATGAGTATTAGTTAACGTATCTATTTTACGAATATCGTCTCGCATTAATACACTATGTTTCAACCGTCGAATATTATCAGTATTATCGTCACATTCAGATTCGTTAATCATTTTTTTTAGATTGAGTCGTTCATCATTTGTTAAATTCGCCATTATAAATAATATATATAGATACGTCGTTTTATGTATATTTTTAACAATATAACTTTAGAGTATTGGAATTATCTGATGTATATGTATAGGTTATGAATTGGTATAACATTTTACTTGCGGTCGCAATATATTTAATCATAATTGGGTGTTTATGTACGTCAATTAATGTCGTTCCATATGCCGGGTCTAGTAATTATAGTTCGATATCAGAAGGATTTGAGTCATTACAATCGTCCAATAATTTTGCGAATTCCCTAGGTAAATCAGTCGGAGAATCTGAATGTAAAAAAGTACACGGATTTAAAGAATTACAATGTAGTCCCAACCAACAATTTAGTACAATTGATTCATATGGGTTTACTCCAGGCAAACCAGGTTGCAACGGGGCTGGTTATTTCAATTCGAAAGGCGATCTATGTTTAGATGAAAAACAATTAACTGCGTTACATAATAGAGGTGGTAATAAATAAGGAGCACTAATAAAATTGATTTACTTTATACAACATATGATAAAGTAAAATAAAATAACAGGTCAATACAAAATGGCAAAGACAAGAGACGATAAATTTAAACTAGTGTTTGATTCATTTATAAAAGACACTATTGGCGTTGACAAATACAATCTCGAAAACTTAACCAAAAATAAAACTGAAAACACTCATATATATTCATTTACGATACATTCGCAGATAAAGATTATTGGATATATCGATAGAAATGGATTGAATGAGAATAATAATGAAAATCTGAAACCAATCGAACATCAATACATACCAAACGAGGAAACTGTACGAGACCAAATAAACGAGAAGTTTGGCCCATATGAATTTACTAAAACCTATATATCATATGGAACCGCGCGCCCGTATACAACTCGATTAAGTTATGTTGATATTGATAGGTGTCATATTAATGATAACAATGGCATAACCGGAAAATTGGTAGTTATATATTATAAATCGCATATTCCATATGAAGTCCAAGAAGATGATAGAGAATTTGAAAAAAAGTATTTGAACTTACTGCGTCGATTTAATAAATTAGAGGACGAGAATATGGAATTATCAGATAATATTGATGATCTAAATGAGGACTTACATACTACAAAAAGACAAGTTCGTAATTTAAGAAAACGAATGATAAAAGAAGAAGAACTGCACCTTCGTCATGAAAAAAATTTCAAGAATAAATTGCGCGAAGCGTATTCTAAAGAAGATATATTAGAAGATTGTCCGGTATGTTACGAACAATTGAGTATGGATACATTAATTATTCCAAATTGTACCCATAGTATATGTAATTCGTGTCAACCCCGATGTGACGTATGTCCGATTTGTCGAACAGATTATCTAGAAGACGAAACATAAAGATAAAAATAAGATAAACAAAATAAAAATTGTACCAGCGACAGAGGGTGGATAACGGTACTTTTTTTATCATGAAAATGTTATTTTGCAATGTTTACAATAACGTATTTCTTGAGACCGTTCTACATCTATGTCAATATAGTCAGATACAACACAATGAAAACAGTTATCTTTTAAATATTTAGTGATTCGATTTATTATTTCGGTATACTCTTCGGTTCGTTCATTTTCATTCAAACATTCAAGTAATAATTTTGATTCAGCCATAACTGCTATGTCTGTACGCGTTTCGTTATTTCCCATACTATTATACACTATATCGATAGTTTTATGTATTTTGTCAACAAGAACAAATAAAAAAAGCCGAAGCTTTTTATGGGTTTGTCAACTATATTCAAGGATGTTATATTTTTATGTGTTTTTCAATATTTTATTAGACATACATTGCTAGGAAACTCTGATTTTGTGTACCTTCATTCGTAATTAGGATATCTGCTTCCTTTGTAGTTACAGTGAATGGAAATGATACATCTAGTTTAATATCGTTATCAAATAGAGGAGTATCCTTTTTCATTAATCTAAACAAGTTGAGTTTAGTGTGAATAATTTCAAGACAACGCTTTAGATTTCTAACGCCGGATTCCTCCTTTGTCATACTAGTATTAGATACCAAATATTTGATAGTTTCGTCAGGAATAATAACATCACCTTCCTCAAAATTTACTTGTTCGCGAATCTTTGGGAGAAGGTACTTTCTTGAAATAATTACCTTTTCCTTTGCATCATATCCTTTGGTTTGAATGCGGTACATTCTATCTCGAAGAATGGGATTAACCTTACTTTCATCATTATAACTGAATATAAATAGACATTTACTTAAGTCAAAATCAACTTCTGAAAAGTATTTATCATGAAATTGGCTATTTTGAGATGTATCTGTTAAGTGAGTAAGAATACCTGCGATTTCCTCACCACGTGGCGTATCACTGATCTTATCTAATTCATCAAAGTAAATAACTGGATTCATACATTTACTGTCAACTAAAATTTGGACGATCTTTCCCCAAGTACTACCTTCATATGTATATGAATGTCCTTCTAGGAAACTGCTATCTCCAGTTCCCCCGAGAGCGATAAACGCAAAATCTCGACCTAGGATCTTACTAATACCTTCCTTTACAAGTGTGGTTTTACCAGTACCCATTGGTCCTTTAATTGCGATTGCGGTTCCCATTGCGGAAGGATTCGAAATCCACTGACCTACCATTTGCATAATTTGAAGTTTAGCATCATTCAATCCATACACACAGTCATCTAGAGTTTTCATTGAGTTATCCATGTATTCATGACACGCATCAATGCCGTCAGCCATTGAAATAGATAAATTTCGGTAAATTCCAAACGGGATACGCATAAACATATCTACCCAATTTTTAATCTTGAAATATTCATTATCTCCTACATCCATTGATTTCAAAATGCTTAACTTCTGCATTGCGATTGCTTTGAATCGGGCAGGCATATTCGTATCTAGAAGAGCGAGTCTATATGGCTTTTCAATATTTGTGTGAGAATTAATTTCCTTCAAGTGCTTCATAACTGTTAACTGTTCTTTATTCGAAAGTTTCTTTTTGAAATAATCGATTTCATTAGTTTGCTTCTTATTAGAGTGAATAAGTTTATGGTATGTTTTTGCGTTCTTAGAACGTGTTTGTTGAACCAATTCTTTAATAGATTCATCACAATTTTTGACAGCCTTCAAGAGAACTTTACTTTTTGGTTTTGTCTTAAGTTGTTCCAATAACTGTGTCTTTGTGTCGACCAATTCAATATACTCATTTTTCACGTCAGCAATTTCAATATCATCTTCATCGGTCTTCTTTTTATTGTTCTTTTTAGTCTTCTTGGACTTTTTGTATGAGTTACTATTAGAATTGTCATCGGGCAATTTCACTTCTTGATAATTTTCTTTCATAAATGTCTTTTCATCTTCACTGTCGCATTCTACGTCGTCATCATCATCATTATATTCATCATCATCATCTTCTTCTCCACCTTGTCCGTCAACTAGAAGAATATTGTAAAATCCTCGGTCTTCATCTTCTTCCTCTTCATCTTCCTCTTCCTCTTCATCTTCCTCCTCGTCTTCCTCTTCCTCGTCGTGAGATGATTCATATTTTCTTTTTTTATTGGATGCTTTTTTAGATGCTTTCTTATATGCTTTATATTTCTTTTCATATTTTTCAACATCTTTTGCGCGTTTTTTTATATATTTGGATGGGAACATTTTGGATACGATCTTTTGAATTTCAGAATGAGTGATTGCTTCATCATCTTCCTCTTCCTCTTCCTCTTCCTCTTCATCCTCTTCCTCTTCCTCTTCTTCCTCTTCGCTCTCGGTATCTTCGATATCTTCACTGTCGTCATCTCGAGTACGTCTATTTTTTTTTGAACGTTTAGGTGGCTCGTATGAAGATGAAGAATCGCTTTCCCATTCTTCACTGTCAGAATCCGAAGATAATGCTGTACGTTTCATCTTGCGATTAACCTTTGTTGAGTTAGATTTCTTATCAGTTTTAACGGGCATATTGGATGTAAATTAATGTATAATTTAAATAGTTGCAAGTAATTCACGAGGATTATGTCTTTCAATTTTATATGCATGGTATCTGATATAACAATATTGAGTAGACATAAGATAATAAAATTGAAAATATCAATATAAAAATATAAACAGTATAATTATAGGGTAATTTGTTCGCAAACATGAATCAACCAAAACAACCATCACGTATCATCGGCGTACAGTTTAGTATGTTATCACCGGAAGAAATTCGAAAGAATTCCGTCGTAGAAGTGACAACACGCGATACATATATACATAATAAACCAGTACCAAATGGTCTATTTGATTCTCGTATGGGCGCTCTTGAACCAGGAATAATATGCCCTACTGATGGATTAACATACATAGATACTCCTGGTTACTTCGGTCATATTGAACTGGCTCGTCCAGTGTTCTTTATACAGCATATAAAAGAAATAATGAAAATATGCAAGTGTATCTGTTACAAATGCAGTAAATTACTAATTAATAAAAATAATCATAAACATGTAAATGATATGCGTTCTGAAAAAAAATGGGCTTATGTATTTAGTAAGTTCAGCAATTCACCAAAAGTGAGACGTTGTGGTGATCTTAATGATAATGGATGTGGTTGTAAACAACCGAGTAGCATTAAACTAGAAGGTATGGCAACCATAATGGCGACATGGGAAAATGTAGAAGGTGCCGAAAGCGAAGATAAAAAAGTAATATTGCGGTTCACTCCCGAACTTATTGTAAAAATGTTTCGTCGCATTTCAGACGAAGATGTTGCGTTCATGGGATTCAGTCCTCTTTGGTCTAGACCTGAATGGATGGTATGTCAAGTATTGCCCGTCCCACCTCCGTCTATGCGTCCATCTGTAAAAGTTGACGCTCAACAACGAAGTGAAGACGATCTTACCCATATTTACAGCAATATTATCAAATATAATCGCGATCTTGCTGATAAGATTGCGAGTAATGCTTCTTCTAATGCGATTGAAGGATTGGCAACTCAATTACAATACTTTATTGCGATGATTGTGAATAACAAAGTAAAAGGTGCCGATAGTCTACGTCAGCGTTCGGG
>Ga0213863_10001598_pt1 | contig 16380 bp, 29 predicted proteins | sample PICome_8_FD_160128 | JGI IMG/M metagenome (GOLD analysis project Ga0213863, IMG submission 160128) | Coastal seawater microbial communities near Pivers Island, North Carolina, United States - PICO497 | ecosystem: Environmental > Aquatic > Marine > Coastal | place: USA: North Carolina... | reverse complement strand
AACTATCAAATGAGTTTAAAATATCCAAAAAGAACAATACGAGTTATTTGCTAGAAAAATGATGGACTATGGTTTAAATAATGTTACATTAGGCGGGGATATCGTTAATAATAGCGATGACAAGAAGTTCTCGTTAACTGGGTTGGTCATTAGATTAACCGATAAAATCAACCGTTTAAGAAATTTAGTGGTAAGTGGAAAAAATTACGTTAAAGACGAAGGTATGGAAGATACGTTTATTGATATAGCCAATTACGGAATAATAGGAATGCTAGTTGGAAGAAACCTTTGGAAAAAATAGTTTGGCTAAAAAAATCCCTAAAATAGTAAAAGAAATCCGCAATAATCCACCTAGTGAGGTTAATTATGCATATCAAAAGAATATCTCATATTCTCAGATGTCCATATTTAGACAATGCCCTTATAGATGGAAACTACAATACAAGGATAAAATAAGGAGATTTACCTCATCTATCCATACAGTTTTCGGGAGCGCCATACATGAAGTAATGCAACATTATCTAGATGTAGCATATGAAAAATCATTTGCATCTGCAGATAGGGAAATTGATATGGAAGAATTATTCCAAGAAAAATTTATAGGTGAATATCAATCCCAATATAAGAAAAATAATAATGAACATTTCTCTTCAGCTACTGAAATGAGAGAATTTTTTGAAGATGGTATTGGTATTTTAAAATGGTTTAAGAAAAAACGGAGCGCTTATTTTAGTAAAAAAGGTACATATTTAGTGGGTTGTGAAATACCTATTGTAATTGCACCAAATAAAATGTATAATAACGTATTATATATGGGGTATCTAGATATTGTTACATACCATGAACCAACAGATACATTTAAAATAATCGACATTAAAACCAGTACTAGGGGTTGGAGAGATCAAGATAAAAAGAACGAAGATAAACAGTTCCAATTACTATTATACAAACAATTCTTTTCAGAACAATATAATATCCCCCTTGAAAAAATTGAAATTGAATTTCTTATTTTAAAAAGAAAAGTATTAGATTGGGATGATGAAAAGTTAATGTCACCACATCAAGCTTATAGAGTACAAACATTTACCCCACCAAGTGGTAAAATAAAATTAAATAGGGCTAAAAATGCCATAAATGATTTTATAAAAGAATGCTTTATGAGTGGAGGGGATATTAAAAATATTGAATACCCCAAGAATGTAAGTAAATGGAATTGTAATTTTTGCCCTTACAAAGAGGATAAAGAAAATTGTGGAGAAGGAATAATCTACTAATATAGTTATATATGTATAATAAACGTTATTAAAAATAAAAATTATGTCAGATTCAAAATCAAAAATGACACTAACTAGTGTTAAAGTAAAAAGTGAACTATTTGAAAATTTTAAAATAGAATGTGTACGAAGGAAATTCTCATTCCAAAAACTTGCCGATCGTACTCTATTTTTATATCTTACAGATGAAGAATTTAGAAAAAAAATCACTAACCAAAATAATATTGAGTTATAAATAAACATGAATAAAAGTTTTAAACATTTACCAAAAGATAAGCGTAAGAAAATAATGCTTGTTTGTGATGATATTAGAGTACACTCTGGTGTTGCCACTGTTGCAAAAGAAATTGTTATAGCAACCTCTCACCATTTTAATTGGGTTAATGTCGCGGGGGCTATTAACCATCCTGAAAAAGGAAAACGATTAGATATAAGTGAAGACACTTCAAAACACGCAGGTATTAAGGATGCATCTACCTTCCTATACTGTGTTAATGGTTATGGTGACAGTCAGGAAATTCAGAACATATTCAATATGGAAAAGCCTGATGCTATAATGTTAATTACGGATCCAAGATATTTTACTCACATTTTTAATATGGAGGACCAATTAAGAAAATTAGCACCTATAGCTTATCTTAACATTTGGGATGATTATCCTGCACCTCGATATAACCAACCTTACTATGAGGCATGTGATTTATTGATGGGTATTTCTAAGCAAACCGTTCAAATTAATAAACTAGTACTAGAAGATGTTGATACAAGTAAAAAAGTATTTAGATATGTCCCTCACGGTTTAGATTCAACACATTATTTCCCAATTTCTGAAGATCATGAATTATATAATGAAATGATGGAGTTTAGAAAACATAAAGTGGGTAATGATAAAGAAGTAGATTTTATATTATTTTTTAATTCAAGAAACATTCGCAGAAAACAAATCCCAGATGCTATGGTAGCTTTTAGAGCATTTTTGGATTCATTACCATTAGAAAAAGCATTAAAGTGTAGATTTATACTCCATACTGAAATGGTTTCCCAACATGGTACAGATTTAAATAAAGTAGCAGAATATCTTTTTGGGGAAACATATGAAGAATGTATTATATTTTCTACCCAAAAATTAGATAGAAAAGGATTAAACTTTTTATATAATATAGCAGATGCTCAAGTATTATTAACATCTAACGAAGGTTGGGGATTAACAATTACAGAAGCAATATTAGCTGGGACACCTATTATAGCTAACGCTACAGGTGGAATGCAGGACCAAATGAGGTTTGAAGATGAAGATGGTAAGTGGTTTGAACCATCACCTGAAGTACCCTCTAACCATAGAGGTACATATAAAAAGCATGGTGAATGGGCATTTCCAGTTTATCCAACTTCAAGATCAATACAAGGATCACCTCCAACTCCTTATATCTATGATGATAGATGTGCTTGGGAAGATGCAACTGAAAGATATAAAGAAATTTATAATTTAAGTCGTGAAGAACGTAAAGCTCGAGGTTTAAAGGGTAGAGAATGGGCTTTAAGTGATGAAGCAGGTTTTACTGCAAAACATCAAGCAAATAGAGTAATGGAAGCATTTGATGCCCTATTTAAAGTATGGGAACCTCGAAAAGATTATGAGATAGTTAATGCTACTGAACAGAAGGGAAAGTTTTTAAATCATAAATTAATATACTAATGAATAAACCAAGTTTTGTAATAAGTTGCCCATTTGATACCTATTCAGGATATGGAGCAAGATCCAGAGATTTAATTAAAGCTATTATTGAATTAGATAAATACGAAGTTAAACTTCTATCACAAAGATGGGGTGATACTCCTAGTAATTTTTGTAATGACCATGAGGAATGGAAACATCTATTAAATATCACAGTGCAAGGATTAAATTCTAAACCTGATATTTGGATGCAAATAACTATACCTAATGAATTTCAAGCAATAGGTAAATATAACATTGGTTGTACTGCAGGTATTGAAAGTACAGGATGTGACCCAACTTGGGTTGAAGGTTTAAATAAAATGGATATGAACTGGGTTTCATCCAACCATAGTAAACAAGTATTTGAAACTGTAAATTTTGAAAGAATCCACCCTCAAACTAAGCAATCAGTAGGTTTTACTAAATTAGAAAAACCTATTTATACTATATTTGAAGGAGTAAATCTGGATGTTTATAAACATTTACCTAATAAAAATGAAATTAGTTTAGATTTAAGTTCAATTAAAGAATCATTTTGTTATTTATTTGTAGGACATTGGATGCAAGGAGATTTTGGTCATGATAGAAAAAATGTGGGGGCTACAATTAAGTATTTCTTTGATGCCTTTAAAAATACAAAAACACCTCCTGCCTTAATTTTAAAAGCATCAACAGGAAGAAATAGTTATATAGGACGAGAAGCACTTTTAGATAAAATTAAGGTTATAAAAAATTCATATAAAAAGACAGATAAGCTCCCAAATGTATACCTTTTAAATGGTAATCTTTCAGATACTCAAATGAATGAGCTGTATAATCACCCTAAAGTAAAGGCAATGGTTTCATTAACAAAAGGGGAAGGATATGGTAGACCTTTAGCTGAATTTTGCTTATCTAAAAAACCATTAATAGTAACTAGTTGGTCAGGACATATGGATTTTATTGATACTAATAATTGCGTAGTACTACCAGGGAGGCTTGAAAATGTTCATGCTTCAGCTGCTAATAAGTGGTTATTAAAAGAAACCCAATGGTTTCAAGTAGGTTCTAAAAATGCAATAGATGCTTTTAAAGATGTAAAAAGTAAATATAAAAATTATATTACTGGAGGTAAAAAACAAGGATTTAAAATTAAATCTGAGTTTGATTTTGAATCTATGAAAAAGTTAGTAAGTAAAACTCTTGAAATAATCCCCGATTTTCCAAAACAAATAAAACTAAGCTTACCAGATTTACAAACACCAAAATTATAAAAATATGCAATACGATGAAATTATACAATGTCCAAAATCAGGGGGTGACTTATGTTACAAAGTAGAAGTAAGTAAAGATATTACCAATTTTTACAGTTTATCTTGTGGTTATTGGTCTAATACTTTAATGAAACCTGATACAGAATTTTATAAAGAACAATTTGAATTACTTCCTGAGATTTATAAAGATTTAGCTTGGGTAGATGAAGAAACAGGATTAGTGTGGCTTCCTAATAGTGTTAATGTTGAAAGTGGGATGGTATTTGCTGAAGGTACTAGTAAAAATTCTTGGCAATGGGCAGCTGTAAAATCTGTTGAATTAAATGAAGAAGATCAAATAAAGTACAAAACTAAAACAAAACCTGACATGACTACTATAAAACGTTTTAAAGAACGTGATTATATGGATGCATTGAGCTATATAGGGGTATTACCAGAATAATTAGGAGCCCATAAGGGCTCTTATTATATTTAACTTAAACAATTAGTTATATGAAAATTTCTTATGCTGTAACAGTCTGTAATGAGTTTATAGAGATTCAAAGATTAGTCGCTTTTCTTTTAGAATATAAGGAAGATGAAGATGAAATTGTAATATTATATGATTCAAATAATGGTGACGAAAAAATTGAAGAATATCTAAGAGCTAAATCAGTTAATAGTACTTTTAATTGGTATAAAGGATCATTTAAGGGTCATTTTGCTAATTGGAAAAATAAATTAACATTACATTGTTCAGGAGATTACATTTTCCAAATAGATGCCGATGAGATACCTAATGAAGTGTTACTTAGTAATTTAAAAGGTATCTTAGAAAGTAATCCTGATAATGAAGTATTCTTAGTTCCTAGAATTAATACAGTAGAAGGATTAACCCAGGAACATATCACTAAATGGAGATGGAATGTTGATGATGAAGGAAAAGTTAATTGGCCAGATTATCAATGGAGAGTCTGGAAGAATAAACCTGAAATTAAATGGGTTAACAAGGTACATGAAAGATTAGAAGGTTTTAAAACATATGCCTTACTTCCTGCTTTACCCGATCTAGCTTTAGTCCATCCTAAAACAATTAAAAAACAAGAAAAACAAAATAATTATTACGATACATTATGATTAGTATAATAATCCCAACATATAGAAACCCAGAATATTTAGACATATGTTTAAAGTCATGCATTGAGCAACAACATTATAAAAATGAGATAATTGTAGCCGTAGATGGTTTTATTGAAGAAAGCCAACATATTCTAGATAAGTATAAGGAACACATCAGTATTTTAAATTTAGGTGAAAACCAAGGTATGCAAACTGCACTTAATTTAGGGGTAATGAATGCTACTAATGAAAAAATATTTATTGTAAACGATGATAATGTTTTTTGTAAGGGATTTGATTTAGAAATTGAAGAATGTCTCCAAGAACGACACGTATTAACCCTAAACCAAATTGAGCCTACAGGCCCTGGTATATTCAACTTCCCAGTTAAAGACTTAGGTCGAAATCCAAACGAATTTAAATATGATGAATTTATTAAGTATGAGGATTCAATTAAGAAAGATGAATTAACAGCTGAAGGTGGTATATTCCCATTTGCTATGTATAAAAAATATTATATGGCTGTTGGTGGGTTTGATACAATGTACCAATCTCCTTTTATTTGTGATTGGGACTTCTTTTTAAAATTGGATTTAATTGGATTTGATTTTATTAGAACATTAGGAGCACATTTATACCACTTTGGTAGTACAGCAACTAAAAATGGTAAAGAAGCAGATAGGTTTAAAGCATCTGAAAATCCTGCAGCACAAACTTTTATGTATAAATGGGGCATCCCACCCCAATTATTTAAAAATAATTCACATAACCCTAAACATGGTATAACAATAAAAGGTATAAAATTCAATTAATATTATGGTATATAATTTAGAAGATTTAGTAAACAGAATTCACCAAATCCCATCAGATATACATGAACATATCCCAACTATCGTAAAATTAGCTCAGGAATGTGATCATATTACAGAAATGGGTGTTAGAAAAGGGGTATCAACTTGGGCATGGTTAGCAGGAGCACCTAAAGATGGTTTATTTTCATATGACCTCTATAACCCTAAATATTGGACAGGAGAACTTGACGTTATCAAAGATATAGAGGATACAGCAGAAGCTTATGGTATTAAATTTAAATTTACAGAAGCAGATGTATGTGAAATTGAAATAGAAGAAACTGACTTACTATTTATTGATACTTGGCATGTTTATGATCAATTAAAAGAAGAATTAAGAATACATGCTAATAAAGCAAGAAAATATATTTGCTTTCATGATACAACTAGTTTTGCCCATCATGGTGAATCCAATTCATCAGATAATAAATGGGTGGGTAAATTAACACCTAATAAAGGTTTATGGGACGCTGTCACAGAATTCCTTAATGAAAATTCAGATACGTGGGAATTACATAAAAGGTATGAAAATAATAATGGGTTTACAGTTATAAAACGTAAATGAGAATAATTTACAGAATATCAGACAGTGGTTACTCTAAAGTAAAACCCGATTATATTAACAATGAAAATTGTTTAGCAAATGCTACTAAAGAATTTGATGATTCTATTTGGAGTGTTATAGCAGATAATATATCTGCAGATACTAATAATATGATTCAAAAATATGTAACACGTGATTGTATTTTATATACTGAAAAAGGTAATGGTGCAGCAACATTTAATTTAGCTTTAGATGAAGCGTTAACTTACGATGATGATGAAATTATTTATTTTATAGAAAATGACTATTTACATAAACCTGGATCACAAAAAATAATCCAAGAGGCATTTGAATTAGGAGCTTCATTTGTTTCATTATATGATCATCCTGATAAGTATTTACCACCTAGTAAAGGAGGTAACCCATATTGTGAAGGAGGAGCTGAAGATACTAGGGTATACTTAACTGATTCCGTACATTGGAAGATAACAAATAGTACAACAATGACATTCGCAGCTAAAGTTTCAACATTAAAACGTACGGAAGAAATTTTACGTAAACATACTAACACTACTCACCCTAATGATTTTAGTATGTTTTTAGAACTAAGAGAAAAAAATGAATTACTAGTGACACCAATCCCAGGTTATTCAACTCATGGGGAAACAGCTTGGTTATCACCCTTAAATAATTGGGAAAAAACATCAATTTGGAATAAAATATGAAGAAAACAGTATTAATAACAGGAGTAGCAGGTCTATTAGGAAGTAGATTAGCAGATTGGATTATTGAAAATAAACCTGAATATAAAGTTGTAGGTATTGATGATTTAAGTGGTGGGTTTGAAGAAAATATTAACCCTAAGGTTGATTTTTGGCAAATGGATTTAGTTAACCATCCTATTGAAAATTGTTTTGAAGTAAATAAATTTGATTATGTCTTTCATTTTGCAGCATATGCTGCCGAAGGATTATCACCTTTTATACGTTCATACAACTATGATAACAATTTAAAAGTCACGGCCCGCATAGTCAATGAATGTATAAAGAACGACGTTAAAAGATTGGTATTTACGTCAACATTAGCAGTATATGGTCATGGTAATGGGGGTATATTTGATGAAACACAACAACAATCACCAATTGATCCTTATGGAGTTGCAAAGTATGCTTGTGAAATGGATATTCAAATTGCTAATGAACAACATGGTTTAGATTATTGTATTATTCGACCTCATAATGTATATGGAATCAAACAAAATATTTGGGACAAATATAGAAATGTATTAGGAATCTGGATGTTCCAACACCTAAATAACCAAGATATGACCATATTTGGTGATGGTAAACAAACCAGAGCCTTTAGTTATATTGATGATATTTTAGAACCATTATGGAATGCTGCTATAAGACCAGAAGCAAGTAAAGAAATCATTAATTTAGGAGGTATATCTGAACATTCAATATTACATGCTAGCCAAATATTACAAAGTGTAATTGGTAGTGGTAATGTAATATTTAAAGAAGCAAGACATGAAGTAAAACATTCAATACCAACTTATCAAAAATCAATTGATATATTAGGATTTGAACATAAAACATCATTAAAAGCAGGTTTAACTGAAATGTGGGAATGGGCTAAACAACAACCTATGAGAGATAGATTTGTATGGTCTAAGTATGAATTAGAAAAAGGAATTTATTCATTTTGGAAAAATAAATAATATGAAAATAGGAATAATAGGTCAAGGATTTGTTGGTAATGCTATTTACCAAAAATTTAAAAATTATTACGATGTTAAAACCTTTGATATAAAAGGTAGGATGCATTGTAATAGTAGTGAACAAGCAACTTTAGATAGTGAAATAGTATTTATTTGTTTACCAACTCCAATGAATCGTGATGGTAGTTGTCATACAGATATAGTTGAAGCAGCAATTAAACGATGTTTTGAATTTGGTAAAGCTAAAATAGTAGTAATTAAATCAACAATACCTCCAGGTACAGTAGCAAAATGGAATGAAAAATTTCCTAGTTTAAGCATTGTGTTTAATCCTGAGTTTCTAACTGAAGCAAATGCAGTACAAGATTTTGAAAACCAAACACGAATTATATTAGGTGGACCTAAAAACGCAACTACTAAATTAAAAACTGTCTATTCTAAAGTATTTCCTAAAGCAGCTATAGTCAAAACCGATTCAACATATGCTGAAATGGTTAAATATATTACTAATGCATTTTTAGCCACTAAAGTATCATTTGCAAATGAGATGTATCAAATATGTAATGGATTAGATGTAGATTATGATAAAGTAATCGAATATGCTTGTTATGATGAACGTTTAGGTAAATCTCATTGGGCGGTTCCAGGGCCAGATGGAGATTTTGGGTTTGGTGGACATTGTTTTCCAAAAGATTTATCTGCACTTTTAAGAATAGCTGAAGATTTAAATACTACTGATAATGTACTTAGTGCTGTAGAGCAAACTAACTATGAAGTTCGCAAAAATAGAGATTGGGAAAAAATGGAAGGCAGAGCTGTAGTATAAAACTTGTTTCCCCCAATACTTATTCGTATATTCACCCAATAAATAGATAAATACATGGAATATAAAATGATACCCTGCAATATTTGTAGGGAAGACATGCCTGAATTACGATTAACTAAATATAATTACTCATTCTGTGTTAAATGTTCAGAATCCGGTAATAAAGTTAAAGCCAAACATGGGGTTCCCGTGATGATGGGAGAAGGTGACCATACTTGGGTAGAAACCCTAATTATGGATGAAGACCAATTCCAAAATTATCAAAATAATGAAAGGGCTTTAAAAGGATTAAAAAAGTTAAACAAATCAGAAATGCAAAATATGGATAAAGATGATAAAATTCTTTATGGCCCTATTAGAGTAATTGATCCAAAATAACTATAAATGCCTAAAGCAAAACCTCTTAGTAAGGAACAAATAGTAGCAGCTCAAGCTAAGACATTATCTAATATGTCGGCTGCTAGGTATTTGCATGTTTCTTACCAACATTACAAGAGATATGCTAAATTATATGGAATATTTGAATCCCATAAAAACCAATCTGGGGTTGGTATACCTAAATTTCTAAAGGGTTCTAAAAAAATGCCCCATATGTTAGAGATAATCGAAGGAAGGATAGCAGCATCTTCTTTTGACCCTAATAAACTTAAGTATGCCTTAATAGAACAAGGGTATTTATTAGAAGAATGCTCTGTATGTAAATTTAAAGAACGTAGAGTATTAGATTATAAAATGCCTTTACTTTTACACTTTAAAGATAAAAATAGTAATAATTACGGATTAGATAATGTTCAATTATTGTGTTATAATCATTACTTTTTACAAGTTGGGGATATTTTTAATAAAAATGATGAAAAACAAATTGAATCCCAAACAGAACACTTTGGAACTACAGAGAGGATTGAATTCGAAGTTGATGATTATCATTTACAACGTTTAAAAGAATTAGGTTTAGATGATGATGAAGATGATATTAATCAATACATAAGCAGAATCTAATGAAACATAAAAAACATCATAAAATAACTACAGACTATGATAAGCAAAAATCTAAACATTTAGAAAAGCTTACAGATAAAATCCTTAAAAATGATGAAAAATCAAATCAATTAAAATCTAAAACAATGAAAGGTGACTTTCTTGAAAACTTTTAATATGACTACTTACACCCACAAAAATATAACATATCAAATTATAATAACAGATGAATGGGATCGTTGTAGGCAAAGGGAAGAACAAATATTAAGAGACTTTAAATACTGTGAAAAAATAGGTGATTGGGGTACTATTAAAAATAGAATGACAAATGGTATAAAATGGGGTTGGTTAATTAAAGTTAAAAGTAACTAAAATATAAAATTATGAAATTTAAACACAATTGGGAATTTGACACAACAGAAGAATTAGAGGAAATATTTGGGGGTGAAACAAAAAAATTACATGATTTAATTGTTGATACCGCTTTAGCTAATTTAAAAACCAAAAGAAAAACAATCCCAGTAGTATCGATTTTAACTAAAGACACAGACACATTTTATGATATTATGATTGATAGAGTGGATATGATTGAAACTTTAGAACAAAACCTCCAATCCATGGAAGATTTTGAAGATTACGGGCGTTGTGCTAAAATTGTTAAAGCATTAGATTATTTAAAATTAAAATCTTAATTATGAAAGATTTATTATTTATTATATTTTCTATTTTTTGTATTTTAATATTAATGGCCTTTACTAATTATAGTCATAAACCTAAAGCATTACCTATTACTGTATTAAGTACCCCTATAGAAAAAATAGATGTAAAAATTAAACCTAAAAAAGTTGAAATAAAAGGCCATACGGCCTTTTTAACTGCTCTAGGCCATCAAGAATCGGGTAATAGATATGATATTGTAAACAGGTTTGGGTATATGGGTAAATATCAATTTGGTAAATCCACACTTAAAACTATAAAAATAAAAGTAAGTAGAGAAGAATTTTTAAGTAGTCCGGAATTGCAAGAACAAGCAATGCAAAAATTATTAATTTATAATAAAAAAAGACTACAGAAGTATATAGATAAGTTTGATGGGCAAGTAATTAATGGTATATTAATAACTGAATCAGGTTTATTAGCTGCTGCCCATCTAGGTGGAGCTGGAAGCGTTAGGAAGTGGTTTAGAACAGGTAAAGTAAAAAAAGATGGTAATGGTGTAAAAATAACTACATACATGCAGCGTTTTTCTGGGTATACATTATATTTATAGTAAAAAATAAAATGGCTAAAATCACAGTAAATAATTATTCACCAAAAGGTGGAACTAAAAGAAAAGGAGTTCATGCTAAAAGTAAAACCTCCAAAATAAAAGGTAGCAAAAACTATGTTAAACTCTATAAAGGACAAGGTAGATAAATTTAATAAACAAGGTTACATTCATTTAAAAAATGTTATTAAACCTGAGTTATTAGCCCATACTCGTTATCATTCTATAGAATTAAAAAAACATTACCAACAGTTCGAAGGTCAACCTAGAGCAAATGGATCAGGTACTTTTTGGAAGGGGTTAGAAATGGCTTCAACCTTAAATAACTTATTATGGCAATCTTATACTGATCCCGATATGTTAGAGATAGCTAAAACCTATCTACAAATCGAGGAACCTTATTTATTTAATGACCAAGTAGTAGTTAAACTACCTAATGAAAACTTTTCATTTTCACCTCATTTTGATAATCAATACGGACCAAATCCTAAAGGTGCTTTAAAAGGTGAATTTAAAACAATAAATTGTTGTCAAATACTAACAAATATGCCAGTTGAAACTGGTCCATTAAGTTGTTATAATAATGAAACTCAACAATACACTATAATACCCGCAAAAGCTGGGGATATTGTTGTAATAGATGGTAATACATTACATTCTTCTACACTTAATAAATCAAATAAAATAAGAGCATTATATGCTTGTGTTTATTCTTCCCACCCTATAGGCGATTTCCAATGTGGATTCTATAATGAAAAATTTGGCTACCGTAAATAGATTTTGTATATTTAGGTATAAAATTAAGGTTATGGCACTCTGGGAATTTACAAATTTAAACAAACACGGAAATTATAGAACTAGAATTATTCACACCAAAGGGGCATTAAGCATCCCAGGTAGTGGGTTTGGTCCTTCTGTATTAGCAAATAGGTTTAAATACAAGTATGAGCATCCTGTTATGCCCCCAATGATTTGGAAACATAATGGTAAAACATATTTGATGCCTATATGGAAAGAAGTAGTTGATGGTACTACAGTTAATGATATAGAATGGGTTAAACCTAAACCTAAAGTTGTAGTTAAACAAAAACCTATTGTAGTTACTTCTGTTAGTTCATCAAGTAATAAAACTTATACTACAACGTATTATCCGGATTCAGGCAAATTCTGGTGCGACTGTCCTGGAATGTGGAGAAGTGGAGGTAATTGCAAGCATGTAAAGTCATTAAGAGAAAAAGTAAAGTAATGCACAAAAAATTAGGTTACATGAATAAGGGTTCGTATATTTACGTGTTCGAATGGTTCGAGCGATTAATTAATTAAAATAAAGGTTATATGTTTTATCAAGTACAAAATCAAAAATTAAAAAGAAACAATCAATTTAGAGTTCAAACCGTTCCTGCTGGTTTAAAAGAAATTAAATCACGTGGTTGGAATGTTGTTGACTGTAAATTTGAACAATTAAGAGATGAATTAGTTACTAACAAGTATAAAGAGCTTGATGGTCGAATGAATGTTCGAGGTAAGCAATTTGCAATGAGAGCTGGGTTATAATGTGTAAGGTTACATGGTGTAATAGCGAGACAGAATATTACAATAAATCCCAAAAATATGTCTATTGTCCAACACATATTCAGTATAAAAAATATGCTTCAAATGCTCCTGTAAGGCCTCATTTAATGTATAAAGTTGAAAAAGTTGTTAATGGTGAATTAAAATGTGAGGGTTGTGGTTATGATGCTAAAGTATTTCACCCTAACAGACCTATAAAACAAATAGCAGGTTTATATGATGTTGATCACATTGATTCTAATACTAAGCATACATTAGAAGGTGAACAACCAGAAAATTATCAATTATTATGTAAACAATGTCATATATTAAAATCATATGACGAAGGAGATTTCATATCAAAAAATAATAGAAAATAAAAGGTTATGAGTCGCGGAAGACCAAAAGAACAAGAAGCAATACCATGGCAAGAGTATACTCAAGAATTTAACGAGGTACCATCCAAACCAGAATTAGGTCATAGGTCAGTTTGGCATTATGATAGAAGTAAATTTGCAAATGGGCCTTGGAAAGTAGAACATTGGGAAGAAAAAGGATTTAGACAACCTAAATTTAAACCTGAAAAAGGCAAAGCATATGGTAAACAACCTGTAGTGTTAGTATTTAAAACATCAAATCGATCTAATGCTAAAACTAAAATTAAAGTATTTAAAAATGAAAATATAGATTATATATTAACTGCTGATAAATTGGTTGGTGTACCATCTACAGCTGAAATAATTGATATTGGAGTAGGCATTTCATCTGTAGAACGATATAAACAAAAATATAATTTAACTTAATTTTTATATATTTATAATAAACATTTTTAACCAAATAAAAAATTATGAAATTTATATTATTCATTTTAGTTGTATTATTAGTAGGAGCATTTACCGTAGTTTATTATATTAAAAAAGGTAAAATTGCTGACCGTGATGGTGATTTAATTCCTGATGTAGTAGAAGATACTATTGAAGAAGTTAAAGAAAAAACGGCTGAAGTAAAGCGTAGAGTTAAAGCTGTGAAAGCAGAAATTAAAGACGTAGTTGAAGAAGCTAAAGACGTAGTAGAACAATCTAAAGACGTAGTTGCAGCTGTAAAAGGAAAAAAACGTAGAGGTAGAAAACCAAAATCTAAAAAATAAAAAAATGAGCAAATACAATTTAATAGACATTTACGAGCAATACCAAATCGGTTCAGGTTGGACTACAGATTTTGATTATGATGGAATGTTAAAGACTGGTTTAGGTACTAGCATTGATACTCCTATTGAAGTTTTAAAGAAAATATCTGATGATTTTGAGGATGTTAATTATCATAGAGAAAATAGCCACTTACAATATGCTATTGATGCAATAGAAATTGGGGATATGGCAGAAGCTGAAGATAGACTAAATAATTTCCATGCCGAGATTAGAAAAACACAAGAAGAACAAGGTATGGATATTGAACCAACAGTAGGTAAATTTATGGCTTCTAAAATGGAAGAAGGTGAAGAAGTAACTGAAACTGAAGAAGTAGAAGAAGTATCTTCACGTGAAGGTTCTCGTATTGAAAGTTTATTAAATATAGGTTTAAAAGCTAAATTTTTATCTGCTTTTGATGAATTATTTTATGATTTAGTTGAAGATGATCCTTTCCACGCTGAAGATGTAGTTGAGCATTTAGCTATTGAAATGATGAAACATTTAGATAATATCCAAGCTCAAGGTGATAGATTAGCAGGTTTAGAAGAAGATGAGGCTATGTCTGATACTGAAGCTAAATTGGAAGCAGGTGAAATAGGAACCCATTTAGCTGAAGAAGATGATTCAATCGAAGAAGGCATTTCAACATCAGATATTACTAAGGCATTAAAAGATGATGCTAAAGCAACAGATTCAGAAATCAAACAATATATGGCATCAGTTAAAAAAGCAGGTGATAAGTTTGATGATGTAGATGATTATGTTGAAGATTTTAAAAATTATGTTGCTGATAAATCATTACAAGAACACTTCGGTCGTTTCATGAAAGATTACCAATAAAATATAACTTCTTACTCCGTTAATCATAAGAACAACGCATTAGAGTAAGCTTTTTAAAAGAAAAAAGGAGCTATTTAGCTCCTTCTTTTTTCCTAAGTTCATTTCTAAACTCAAACCATCTCCTCTGGGCTTCTTTTAATGTAATTTTCCCATCTTTTAATTCTGCTTTAATAGCATAATATTCTGCTTTGTGGTGGCAATGTAATGTAGTTTTTGTTGTTTCCTCAATTGGATCAATTGAGTTGGCTTGTGAATTCATCCCGAATAATAGCAAGCCAATTAATAGTGCTTTCTTCATATTGGATGTTTTTATGTTCGATTATACATATGTAATAGTAACGTCATATCAACGTCATCAATATGACGCCTTTATTTTGTATATTGGGGTATAATTAAAAACCAAAAATATATGGAAATTTATAAATTGTACTTAGTTCAATATTATTATTTAGGTAAAAGATATTATAAATGTGGTCTTACATCTAAAACAAATGTAAAAGACAGATTTAAATACGATATCGCAAAATATAAGCTCCAAAAATTTAGTATTATTAAATCTGGGTATTTAAAAGGAATTATGGAAGAAGATACTAAAGAAAAAGAATTATTTAGGTTAATTATGGATAAATTCCCTAAAAATAACTATATAAAAAATGGTAAATCTTATTTTCATAATGAATGGTTTAAAGAACAGATAAATGGAATAACTGAAGTTAGAAAATATGATCAGGATGAAGTTAATTTGGCTATAGACTTTATAGTAAATAATACAACAATAAAATATAAAGATTTATTTAATTAATTATATGAAATTTCCAAGAGGTAAATACAAAGGTAGATTAATATCTGAAATTGAAAGATATGATCCTGGTTATATTAGATGGTGTAAAGAGAATACTCCATGGATGTTAAAGCAACCTAAAACAAAAACTAATGCTGCTGAACAAGAATTTATAAGTGATTGGCAAGAACAATCTAAACTTAATGCCTACCTAAGAGACAACCCAGCAACATTAGAGGAAGCTTTCGGCGATTAGATTTGGTTACCCGGAGGAGGGTTCGTATATTTACGTGTTCGAATGGTTCGAGCGATTAATTAAAATTAAGGTTATGATTAAAAAGTTCATTAAAAAGTACACACAAGAAATCGATTTAGTAGCAGGATTTCTGTTTATTGCGGCTACATTTTATTTATTATATTTCACATTATGGGTTGTTTGCCCATGTTAAAATTAAAGGTTATGAAAACATTTGACGATTTAAAATTT
>Ga0213863_10001596_pt1 | contig 16386 bp, 10 predicted proteins | sample PICome_8_FD_160128 | JGI IMG/M metagenome (GOLD analysis project Ga0213863, IMG submission 160128) | Coastal seawater microbial communities near Pivers Island, North Carolina, United States - PICO497 | ecosystem: Environmental > Aquatic > Marine > Coastal | place: USA: North Carolina... | reverse complement strand
TTAATTCGTCACTTAGTCTTTCTTTAGGAGCTAATTTAAATCCTTCAGGAAGTACTACTACAGCACCTACGTTTAGAGGACCTTTCGAGCCGTCACCTGTAACTTGCTTTAATGACTTATCGTATGGTATTTCTACAACTGCTTCGAAAACAGTATCAGGTAGAACTCCTTGAGGAACTTCTACTTCAGTTGGCTTTGAACCAAGGTGGCAGTTAGCACATACAATTCTTCCTGTCGCTTCTCTTGGATTTTCATATGCTTGTTGCGCATAAACAGGGAAAGCATTAGCTACTGAAGGCAGTAACAGAGATCCAGAAATACTTGCAAGAAGCATTGCAGATTTTATTTTTTTGTCGACGTTTACAATAAATTTATTTTCCATCTTCTAGCTAATTATTTGAAATGAGTATTACACGATTTTCTTACTACCAGTTAAGCTATCTGCTTACGGTGTATGTTTGAAATTGCATATAAGTAATTCTAAAAATAAGAGAGTGTTAACATATAAACACTCTCTAGAACTATTTTACCTTAAAAACTATTATCATAATTAATATTTTCCTGACTTCTTTCAATCAGAAAAACAATACTAGCACCACCAAAATATAGAATCATTATAATACTAGACATGAAAAGTTGTGTAATTGGATCGACAGAGGGTGTCAGAATTGCACCTATTACAGTTGATGCCAAAGTTACATACCTCCAAACAGAGAACATAAGTCTACTAGAGAAAATTTTTAAAGCTCCCAGAACTACTTGTATAACAGGAAGTTGGAATGCCAATCCTGTACTAAAAAGAAGTACCAAGATAAATTCAAAATATTGTTCAAAAGACCAAAATGGTTCTACCACGTCTGAACCGTAATTAATGAAAAAATTTAGTGCAGCAGGGGCTAGTAAGAAATAACCACAAGCTAGACCAAAAATAAATAAAATTACAGATCCTACTATTACAGGTAATATAGTTTTTCTTTCCCCTCGTGTCATTCCTGGAAGAACAAAAAGGATAATTTGATAAATGATAAATGGACTACTGATGAAAAAGCCAGTATAGACTGCAACTTTTAAAGATGCGAAAAAGTATTCTCCCGGTGCCAATTGTAGAAATTTAATCCCTATGGCTGGTTCTTGAAGCAATTTAACAATATTCTTTACTGCTACTAAACAACCCAGTATTGTTGTTACTAATAATGATAAAGACCAAAACGCCCTTTGACGTACTTCTTCAAGATGTTCTGTCAAAGACATTTCAGCTTCATTCTGTTCGAAAGAAATTGAATAAGGTATAAGTTTACTAGTCATTGTTATGCCCTCGTTTTACATGTTTTTTTTTCAACTTGCTTCTAAGACTGTGATTACATAATACAACTTTATTCATGTGTTCAAAAATAAAAATAGTGAATAGGAATGATTTAGTGATAATAAAAAAGCAATCTATAGATATATCTATAGATTGCTTTTACAAGTTATTAACTTGTCGCTTGTACTCGAGCTCGAGCTTTGCGAAGATTCTGTGTAGCTTGGATTCTCTCTTTGCTAGTTTCCGCTTCGTTGAAGCGTTGAGTCATCTCTTCTAATTCTTTTTGAGCTGCTTCTTTATCAATAGAAGCACCTTCTTCAGCTCCGTTTACCAAAATAGTTAATTCATCATTTTCTACTTCAGCAAAACCGCCCATTAGAACGATTGGAGTCCATTCTTTATCAGTACGAACTCTCATCACACCAATATCTAACGCTGTTAGTAAAGGAGCGTGACCACGTAAAATACCTAATTGACCAGTACTACTTGGAAGAATAACCTCTTCGGCATTCGAATCCCAAACAGTTCTATCTGGCGCTATAATGCTAATGTGCAGAGCCATTTTTATACCTTATCCTTTCAAGCTTTTTGCTTTCTCAATAGCTTCATCAATATCACCAACAAGGTAGAATGCTTGTTCTGGTAATTCATCAAGTTCACCATCAAGAACCATGTTGAAACCTTTAATAGTGTCAGCTAGAGATACGTACTTACCTGGAGATCCTGTGAAGATCTCAGCTACGAAGAAAGGTTGAGACAGGAAACGCTCAACTTTTCTAGCACGTGCTACAGTAAGCTTATCTTCTTCAGATAGTTCATCTAGACCTAGAATTGCAATAATGTCTTGCAGTTCCTTGTATCTTTGAAGAGTTTGTTTTACTCTTTGTGCTGTACCATAGTGCTTTTCACCAACAATAGCTATTTGTAGCATTGTTGAAGTTGAATCTAGAGGGTCTACAGCAGGGTAGATTCCCTTAGCAGCAAGGTTTCTTGATAATACAGTAGTAGCATCAAGGTGAGAGAAAGTTGTTGCAGGTGCTGGGTCTGTTAAGTCATCCGCTGGTACATAAACAGCTTGGATAGAAGTAATAGATCCTGATGTAGTAGATGTAATTCTTTCTTGAAGTCCACCCATCTCAGTCGCTAGTGTTGGTTGGTAACCAACAGCAGATGGCATACGACCTAGAAGTGCAGATACTTCAGCTCCAGCTTGTACAAATCTGAAAATGTTATCAATGAAAAGTAGAACTTCTTGCTTGTTAACATCACGGAAGTACTCAGCCATTGTAAGTGCTGTTAGACCTACTCTCATACGAGCTCCAGGTGGCTCGTTCATTTGACCGTAACAAAGTGCTACTTTTGATTCAGATAAGTTATCTTCTCTAATAACCTTAGATTCTTTCATCTCCATGTAAAGGTCATTACCTTCACGAGTTCTTTCACCTACACCACCAAATACCGATAATCCACCGTGTGCTTTAGCAATGTTGTTGATAAGTTCCATGATTAGTACAGTCTTACCTACACCAGCTCCACCGAATAGACCAATCTTTCCTCCTCTTCTGTAAGGAGCTAAAAGGTCAACAACCTTAATTCCTGTCTCAAAAATTGAAGGCTTTGTTTCTAGTTCTGTGAAGACTGGTGACTTTCTGTGAATTGATGATGTAGTTTCCATAGAAACGTCACCCATTTCATCAACAGGTTGACCTAGAACGTTGAAAATACGGCCTAGAGTAGCTTTACCAACAGGAACGCTAATTGGAGCTCCTAGGTCAGTAACATTCATTCCTCTCTTTAGACCATCTGTAGAAGTCATAGAAACAGCTCTTACCTTGTTGTTACCAAGAAGTTGCTGAACCTCACAAACTACACTTGATTCACCCTCACCAATTCTAAGAGCGTTGTAAATTTGAGGAAGCTTTCCGTTAGAAAATTCAACGTCAACTACAGGACCGATAATTGATGTAATAAGGCCAGTATTTGTTGCAGTGTTTACCATAAATAAGTTCGATATTCCGAAATCAAGGATATATTTAGATTAAGTTTCGTAATAAATTAAAAATCTAACTTTTTTACTAAAGAAGATCTATGATAGTTAAAACTATTTGTACTTAATAGTATACAAGTGTAATAAGGAAATATTGTTGATAATTATTATCGAAAATATTATATTTTTCGGCTTTTTTATCAAGTATTTCTTAGGTTAGGTATATTAATCATTTTCTTATTGAATCACTTAATAGTATTGACTTGATCAATACATATTATCCGAAGCCATTCTACCAGTTGTTTTTAACCAATTTTGCGCTTCTATATAATTATTCGGTGCTAATCTTATAGCTTGTTTCCAATACTCAGCTGCTTTATCAAACATAGTTCTTGCAGTCTCTAAGTCTCTTTTCTCTGAGGCCTTAACACCTTGGTAGTGATAAATAACAGCAATATTATTTAGCGCTGGGGGCAATCGAGAGTTTAAGTCTAAAGCTTGGTGATAATATTCCAGAGCTTTGATATACTCTCCATTACTGGCGTAAATTAGTCCTATATTATATAGTATATAGCTCCTATCATATGGGTCCTCTTCTAATCTCAAAGCTTCATAATAGTTTTCTAAGGCTTCAGCATATTCACCCTCTGATTGGGCTGACATGCCATCTCTGTAGTAAGCAAAAGCTTCTTTTTCTTGTTTACTAGCAGGAAGAACTTTTAAAACAATATCCGCAATTACTGTAAAAGTCTTATCTATGAAGTTATCATTTTTTTGAAATCTAGGCATAAAATTTAGTTAATATTAACTTTGCTGAGCTTCTAAAAACATAAAGCATCTAGGGTTTGCTAAAATCTATTATATTACCAAAACAAATTGGTCTGAATATCATACAAGATTAAGCAAAACTCAAATTTGATTTGTCTTTACATAATCATTATAAAGAATAATTGCTTGCTACTAGAATATTAAATGTTGTACTGGTTGACTCTAATTAATATTTTTCAGTCAAAATAATCAAAAAAAGTAGGAAAACAAATGATAAAAACAGAACTTATAATAAAAAAAAGGACTAAGAGTTGCAAAACTCCTAGCAACAGGATCTTACAAAGAGTAAGTAACATTCAATGCCAAATGAAAACTAAGCATCAAAACAGTGAAGACATTATTCTTCTTATTAATCCACTAGTAATAAAAGGCGGAACAACCGTTTACGATTTGAATGGTAGGAACAAATTTGAAGACGCTAGTAATTTAGCATTTGGCAATGACAGTGAAAAACCAATTAATCCAAAACTTGATAAAAAAAGTAAAAAGATTACAAAAAAGGATGATGATACAAATGAAAATATAAAAAGTAAACTAAAACTAAAGAGAAAAATTGAAGGTGGAGATGATGATCCACAAACAATTAAGAAACAAGCAGCAAACAATAAGAAGGGAAGAAAAGCAGCTAGGAAAAGAGATACTTTAAATGAAGCATTAACAGAAAAACCAGAGGAAGTTTTCTTATCTAATCCTCTATCTGTGCAAGAATTGGCAGAAAAAATCTGTGTATCAGAGACTGAGATAATTAAGACATTGTTTCTGGATGGAGTTGTAGTTAATATAAATCAAGTTTTAGATCTAGAAACAGCTATAAGTATCGGCGATAAGTTAGGTGTAACAATAATTGCTAACCAGGAAGAAGTCAAAAGTCTACGTAACGATTTTTCAACATCAGATAGTGAGGAGAAAACAGAAAAACGCCCTCCAATTGTAGCAATAATGGGGCATGTGGATCATGGTAAAACAACACTTTTAGATAAGATTAGACAGACTCAAATAGCACAAAAAGAAGCTGGCGGTATTACTCAAAAAATTGGTGCTTATGAAGTAGAAGTTGATTACCAAGAAGATAAAAGAAAACTAGTCTTTTTAGATACACCTGGGCATGAGGCTTTTTCTTCGATGAGATCTAGAGGTATACAAGTCACAGACATAGGAGTCTTAGTTGTAGCTGCTGATGACGGTGTAAAACCGCAAACTGTAGAGACTATTAAGTGCATAAAAGATGCTGGTATACCACTGATAGTTGCTATTAACAAAATAGATAAAGACGACGCTAACATAGAAAACATTAAACAGGAGTTAAGTAAATATAACTTAATTCCTGATGATTGGGGTGGTGATATACCTATGGTTCCTATTAGTGCTAAAGAAAGCACTAACATAGATGACCTACTAGAAATGATTGTTTTAGTTAGTGACATGTTGGATTTACGTGCATCAGTAGAAAAAAATGGTGTCGGGACAATTCTAGAAGCAAACTTAGACAAAACTAAAGGAGCCATTGCAACACTATTAGTCCAAAATGGAGTGTTAGAAGTTGGAGATTTCATAGTAACAAGTCAACATGTTGCGAAGATTAGGGGAATGATTAACTCTAATAACGAACCTGTTAACAAATCAATGCCATCATCACCTGTTCTAGTTTGGGGACTAACTGATGTACCAAATATTGGAGAAAAGTTTGAAGCTTTTAAGAACGAAAAAGAAGCTAAATCCGTACTGCAAGTTCGAAAAAGTGAGGTTGATAATACTAGGAAAATCAATTCAACATCAGATAAGTACTCATTACTAAGTTCCAATGTTGAGGCTGTAATAAACTTAGTAATAAAAACAGACATACAAGGATCTGTGGAAGCAATTATCAGTAGCATTGAACAAGTTGAAGAAGAAAAAGTGAAAATCAGAGTATTATACGCCTCACCTGGTGAGATAACAGAAACTGATGTTGACTTTGCAGACGCAAGTAATTCTACAATATTGGCATTCAACACAACTTTAGCTCCTGGTGCAAAGAAAACTGCAAGGCATCTGGGAGTTCAAATCAAAGAGTATAATGTTATATATGATCTTTTCGATGACATTCAAACAATGGTAGATGATATCATTGGTCCTCAGTATGAAGAGAAGAAAATTGGAGAAGCTACTGTTAAAGCTGTATTCCCATTAGGAAAAAATTATGTTGCTGGAAGTTTTGTTAATCAAGGTAAGATAATCAAAGGTTGCCATATCAAAGTGTCTCGAAAAGGAGTAGAAGTTTATCAAGGGCTTTTATCTTCACTGAAGCAATTCAAACAAGATGTGACAGAAATTGAACAAGACTCAGAATGTGGAATATACATAGAAGAGTTCGATGACTGGCAAGAAAATGATATTATTTCGGCTTTTGAGTTAATAGAAAAAAAAAGAAATAGATAAACAAGATATAGACTTATCCAGATTATACTGGAATAAGTCTAAATGAATTAGAAAACTCCATCTCGATTGACAAAAGGTAATAAAGATAACATTCTTGCTCTCTTAACAGCTTTTGTTAATCGAGTTTGTTGCTTAGTTGTTAATCCTGTCATTCTACGAGGTAAAATCTTTCCCTGCTCTGTCAAAAACTTACTTAATAGCTCTACATCTTTGTAGTCTATAACTTCGTTTGTTGGTAATGGAGAAATTTTGCGACGATATACAGCCATAATTATTATTTAAAATTTATTTTATTTCTTTAAAAATCTCGTGTTTTTTCGTTACAGGACAATACTTTTTTAGTTCTATACGGTCTGGATTATTTCTTCTGTTCTTTGTTGTACGGTATCTGTAAACTCCTTCAGGAGTTTTACACTCTAGTGTGATACCAATACGTACTCCTTTCGTTTTAGCCATATTGTTTTTTTAATTTTGTAGATTATACTTAGTAGAAAAATTAGACTCTGATCTAAAAAAACTATTCAGAAAAAAGCAACCTTATTTTTCATCGGTACTCTCTTATATGTTATAATCTACTATCGTGAATAGTAAAGCTTTTAGAGAAAAGAAATAATCTGAATAGTCCAATTAATAAAGACAAATTATGGCAAACTCATTATCTGCTAGACAAAGAATTGAAGTAAACAAGAGAAATCAAATCCGGAACAAGGCATACAAATCATCTATGCGTACTATGTACAAAAAGTGCTTAATTGCAATAAACAATACAGATGAAAATAATATGGAATCTGTTAACTCACTAGTATCATTATCATACAGTAAGTTAGATAAAGCAGTACAAAAAGGCATGATTCATAGAAATGCTGCTGCTTCAAAAAAGGCAGCTCTTGCAAAGGCAATAAAGAAAAGAGAACAAAACAAATAATAAGAATCCTATTCTAAATTAACGAAAGGAATCTACAAAGAGTATAAGTTACTCCTAGAGTAACTTATATAACATTTTTATTCTAAGCCAAAACTTTCAAACAGAGCATCAACGGTTGATGTCTCATAAACTTTGATAATATCTTTTAGTTATATAAATACCTAACCAAAGAACATAAATTTATTTAATAAGGTTGATTACTTCAATTAATTGAACATGGAAAGGAGATAATAATCTGATGTCTAGTAATAGTAAAATATCTACTTTTAGCTTACCTGATTTGGTCGAAATACAACGCGCAAGCTTTTGTTGGTTTCTAGAAGAAGGATTAGCTGAAGAAATAAAGAACTTTTCTCCGATAACAGACTATACAGATAATTTAGAGTTACACCTTCTGGGAGATGAGTATAAGTTAAAGTATCCGAAATATAGCATCAACGAATGTAAACGACGAGATGCTACTTATTCAGTACAAGTTTATGTTCCAGCTCGCTTGATTAACAAAGAGACAGGGACAATAAAAGAGCAAGAAGTTTTCATAGGGGATTTGCCTCTAATGACAGATAGAGGAACATTTGTTATTAATGGGGCTGAGAGAGTAATTATTAACCAAATAGTAAGAAGCCCAGGTATATACTACAAATCTGAGACAGATAAACAAGGTAGAAGAACTTATAGTAGCAGCTTAATATCCAACAGAGGAGCATGGGTAAAGTTTGAAACTGATAGAAATGACTTAGTCTGGGTGAGAATTGATAAAACAAGAAAAATCGCGGCCCACGTATTTCTTAAAGCAATGGGACTAAGTGACAGCGATATTTATAATGGAGTACGCCATCCAGAATATCTAAAAAAGACTTTCCGTGTAGAAGGGAACTATACGATTGAGGAATCTCTTATACAAATGTATGCAAAATTACGTCCAGGAGAGCCTGCTACAGTAAATGGAGGTCAACAAATTCTTTACTCACGTTTCTTCGATCCTAAAAGATATGATTTAGGAAAAGTAGGTAGATACAAATTAAACAAAAAATTAAATTTATCAATACCTGAAAATATTCGTGTTTTGACTCCTCAGGATACTCTTGCAGCTATTGATTATCTTATTAACCTAAAATTTGATATCGGAGAGATAGATGATATCGATCACTTAGGAAATAGAAGAGTTCGATCCGTTGGAGAGTTATTACAAAATCAGGTTAGAGTAGGTCTAAATAGACTAGAGCGAATTGTTAGAGAACGGATGACTATATGTGAATCAAATTCACTGACACCTAATACTTTAGTAAATCCAAAGCCAATAGTTGCCGCAATAAGAGAATTCTTCGGATCTAGTCAACTTTCACAGTTTATGGATCAAACCAATCCTCTAGCTGAGTTAACTCATAAAAGGAGGATCAGTGCATTAGGGCCAGGAGGTTTAAACCGTGACCGAGCTGGTTTTGCAGTCAGAGACATACATTTAAGTCACTATGGTAGAATCTGTCCAATAGAAACTCCTGAAGGACCTAATGCCGGCTTAATAGGTGTCCTAGCTACACATGCAAGAATCAATTCGTATGGTTTCATAGAAACACCTTACTACAAAGTTGAAGATGGAAAAGCTCTCGTTCAGAAAAGTCCAGTGTATCTAGCTGCAGATCAAGAAGATGATTTCCGTATAGCACCAGGTGATACTCCAGTCAATGAAGAACAAGAGATAAAGAATGAAATTGTCCCCGTAAGATATCGCCAAGAATTCACAACTACGAAAAAAGATTTGGTGGATTATATAGCTGTATCACCAATACAAGTAATATCAATTGCAACTTCGCTTATACCATTTGTAGAGCACGATGATGCCAACAGAGCTTTAATGGGATCTAATATGCAGAGACAAGCAGTACCACTGTTATATCCTGAAAGCCCATTGATTGGAACGGGACTAGAAGCACAAGCCGCACGTGACTCTGGGATGGTAGTAGTCAGCTTAGAAGATGGAGTTGTTACATATATATCTGCTGACAGAATATGTGTTACCAACGAACAAGGAAAGGAAATTTCATATAATTTACAAAAGTACCAAAGGTCAAATCAAGATACATGCGTTAATCAAAGACCTTCAGTGTGGCTTGGAGAAGAGGTTGTAACTGGACAAGTTATAGCTGACGGAGCTGCCACAGAGGGAGGAGAATTAGCTTTAGGACAGAATATCGTTGTTGCTTATGTTCCCTGGGAAGGTTATAACTATGAGGATGCTTTCTTAATTAGCGAGAGACTGGTGTATAACGATGTTTATACTTCAGTTCACATAGAAAAGTATGAGATTGAAGCACGACAAACAAAATTGGGTTCAGAAGAAATTACAAGAGAACTGCCTAATGTCGGAGAATACTCCCTGCGTAAATTAGACGATAACGGAATAATTGTTATTGGTTCATGGGTAGAATCTGGTGATATATTGGTTGGAAAAGTTACTCCGAAAGGCGAGTCTGATCAGCCACCTGAAGGAAAGTTATTAAGGGCTATCTTTGGAGAAAAGGCTAAAGATGTTAGAGATACCTCACTTAGAGTACCAAACGGAGGAAGAGGGAGAATATTAGATGTGCGAATTTTTACTAGAGAAAAAGGTGACGAATTACCTACAGGAGCTAACATTGTTATTAGGGTATACGTTGCACAAACGCGTAAGATACAAGTAGGCGATAAAATGGCAGGAAGACATGGAAACAAAGGAATAATCTCCAGAATTTTGCCAAGACAAGATATGCCGTATTTACCTGATGGTACACCAGTGGATCTTGTTCTTAATCCTTTAGGAGTCCCTTCAAGAATGAATGTAGGACAAATCTTCGAATCACTATTAGGATTAGCAGCCGAACACTTAAATAAGAGATTCAAAATCGTGCCATTCGATGAAATGCATGGTGCAGAAGCATCTCGGGTTTTAATTAATAATAAACTCATGGATGCTAGAAACATGAGCGGAAAAGATTGGATATTTGATCTGCAACACCCTGGAAAAATCAGATTATTTGATGGTAGAACAGGTGAAGCTTTCGATAACCCTGTGATGGTTGGGATCTCTTATATGTTAAAGCTTGTACACCTTGTTGATGACAAAATACATGCACGATCTACAGGACCTTACTCAATGGTTACTCAACAGCCACTTGGTGGAAAAGCACAACATGGTGGACAAAGATTGGGAGAAATGGAAGTGTGGGCATTAGAAGCTTTTGGAGCATCATATACTCTACAAGAATTGCTTACAGTTAAATCTGATGATATGCAAGGAAGAAATGAGACTCTCAATGCAATTGTTAAGGGAAAACCTATTCCAAGACCAGGAACTCCTGAGTCATTTAAAGTTTTAATGCGTGAATTACAATCACTCGGCTTAGATGTAGGTGCTTACAAAATAGAGACATTACCTGATGGACAAACCCGAGGAATCGAAGTGGACCTTATGTCTAGTGCTAGTAGTAAGAAATTTCATTCAAGACCAACTTATGAATCTATTACGCGCGATGATATAGAAACATCTTTAATCTAATGAGAACAATAAAATACATAGTTCAAAGACACAATGCCTAAAATAGAACAATATTTTGATTATGTAAAGATTAACTTAGCTTCACCGCAGAGAATAAAAAAATGGGGGGAAAGAGCACTACCTAATGGTCAAATAGTTGGAGAAGTGACCAAGCCTGAGACTATTAACTATAGAACTTTAAAACCTGAAATGGATGGTCTATTCTGTGAACGAATATTCGGTCCAATAAAAGACTGGGAATGTCATTGTGGTAAGTACAAAAGGGTTAGGTACAAGGGAATCGTATGTGAAAGGTGTGGTGTAGAGGTTGTTGAATCAAAAGTTAGAAGACACAGAATGGGTTATGTTCAACTAGCTGCTCCAGTAACCCACGTATGGTACCTTAAAAGTCTACCTAGTTACATAGCTATTTTACTAGACATACCTTTAAAGGATGTGGAACAAATTGTATATTTTAATTCATATGTTGTTACACGTCCAGGTAATTGTGCAAGTTTGAAATATAAACAACTACTCAGCGAAGATGAGTGGATAGATATAGAAGACCAATTATATCAAGAACAATCTGATATTTACGGTGTAGAAGTAGGTATTGGAGCTGAAGCTGTGCAAAAATTACTGAAAGATATTGATTTAGAAGTAGAAGCTGAGAGTCTTAGAGAAGAAGTCTTACTTTCTAAAGGTACAAAAAAAGATAAAGCTATCAAGAGACTCAGAATAATAGATAATTTTATTGCAACTAGATCTGATCCATCATGGATGATATTAACAATATTACCCGTGATCCCACCTGATCTGAGGCCTATGGTTCAACTTGATGGTGGTAGGTTTGCCACATCAGATCTAAATGATTTATATAGAAGAGTCCTAAATCGAAACAATCGTTTAATAAGATTGCAGGAAATTTTAGCTCCAGAAATTATTATTCGTAATGAGAAAAGGATGCTACAGGAGTCTGTAGATGCTCTAATTGACAATGGTAAGCGTGGAAAAGTAGTTGTTGGAGCAAATAATCGTCCACTCAAATCACTCTCAGATATCATTGAGGGAAAACAAGGAAGATTTAGACAAAATCTACTTGGTAAACGAGTAGACTATTCAGGTAGATCCGTTATCGTTGTAGGTCCTCAGCTACAATTGAACCAATGCGGATTACCTAGGGAGATGGCCCTAGAATTATTTCAACCATTTGTAATTCACAGACTTATTCACCAAGGATTAGTAAACAATATCAAAGCTGCGAAAAAATTAATCCAGAAGAATGAATCTATTGTTTGGAACGTTTTAGAAGATGTTATACAGGGACATCCTGTGTTACTCAATAGAGCCCCTACATTGCATAGGTTAGGTATACAAGCATTTGAACCAATATTAGTTGAAGGCAGAGCTATAAAATTGCATCCGTTAGTATGTCCAGCTTTTAACGCAGATTTTGACGGTGACCAGATGGCAGTCCATATTCCTCTATCTTTAGAGGCTCAAGCTGAGGCAAGACTTTTAATGCTTGCCCCTTACAACTTCTTATCACCTGCAACAGGAGAGCCTATAATAATGCCGAGTCAAGATATGGTACTTGGTTGCTATTATCTAACTGCAGAAAATCCAACTAAACAAAACAAACAAGCTTATTACTTTTCTAATTTAGAGGATGCATTATTAGCCTATGACTCCAACAAAATTCCACTACATTCTTACATATGGGTTAGGTTTGATGGTGTTATAGATAGTTATAGCAAGCTGCTTAACATAAAAAAAGAAGATGATGGAAGCGAAATGCATATTTTTGAGGATCAGATAATAAAAAAAGATCATACAGGTGAGACAATTGTTCAATACTTGTTAACTACGCCTGGCCGTATTTTACTTAACAAAGTGTTATTAGATTCATTAGTTATAAGCAAGTAACAAAAAATTGTTATAAAAGAAGGAATAATGCATCATGAAAGAAAAGTATTTATTTGTACCACCTAAACCTCGATTTACAAACAAGGTTATAGATAAAAAAGAATTAAAACGTTTAATGGCTTGGGCTTTTAGCAACTATGGAACAGGTAGAGCTTCCTATATGGCTGATAAGTTAAAAGACTTAGGATTTCATTATGCAACAAGAGCTGGAATATCCTTAAGTGTTGAAGATCTAAGAGTACCTCCTACTAAAAGTGGTCTCTTAGATAGAACGAATGAAGAAATAAAACTAACAGAACAACAATATGAGAGGGGAGAAATAACAGCTGTAGAAAGATTTCAAAGAGTCATCGACACTTGGAATAATGCTAGTGAAGAATTAAAAACTGAGGTTATTAAGTACTTTAGAGAAACTGATCCATTAAATCCTATATATATAATGGCTTTCTCCGGGGCAAGAGGAAACATTTCACAAGTGAGACAACTTGTTGGGATGAGAGGGTTAATGGCTGACCCACAAGGACAAATTATTGATCTTCCAATTAAAAGTAATTTTAGAGAAGGACTTACTGTCACGGAATACATTATCTCATCTTACGGAGCAAGAAAAGGACTGGTTGATACAGCTCTTAGAACAGCCGATTCAGGATACCTAACTCGGAGATTAGTTGATGTTGCTCAGGATATTATTATTAGGGAAATAGATTGTGGTACTCAACGTAGCATCATTATTAAAGATATGATTGCTAACAATCAATTATTAATACCAATAGGTAATCGCTTGGTTGGTAGAGTGCTATTTGAAACTTTATACTATCCACACAACGGTGTTGTGATAGCTCATATTAATCAAGATTTAGATCATGAAACAAGCAAGACTATTGTAGATGCAGGAATAAAATCAGTTAGTGTAAGATCTCCACTTACATGTGATTCAGCAAGATCTGTTTGTCAATTCTGTTATGGTTGGAATCTAGCTCATGGTTCTTTAGTTGATTTAGGAGAGGCTGTAGGGATAATCGCAGCACAATCAATCGGTGAGCCTGGAACACAATTGACTATGCGTACTTTCCACACAGGAGGAGTCTTTACGGGTGAGTTAGCCGAACAGATAAAGGCTCCATTTAACGGGATATTAAGGTTACCCAAAAACTTAAGGTCTAGATTAATCAGAACTAGGCACGGACAAGAAGCTATAGTTCTTGAAGCGAGTTACAAACTATCTTTATATGACTATCAGCTGAATGAGAAAAAAATAGAATTTACTCAAGGAACAATACTATTTATCAATGATAATGAGCAATTCAGAGATGGACAAGTAATAGGAGAAATTAGTACAAAAACAAACTTAATTACTGAAAGAGCTACGAAAGATCTACTAACAGAAAGTTCAGGAGAAGCTCTGTTTGCAGGTCTAATAGCAGAAGAGACAGTTGATAGACAGGGGAATATTACAACAAAAACAAGCAAGGGCGGATTGATATGGATATTATCTGGGGAAGTTCACAACCTACCCCAGTCAGCGAAATTAGAAGTAAAAGAAGGAGATCTAATTTCAGAGAATACGATCTTAGCCACAAACTATATTTTGAGTGATTATGGAGGAAGTGTCAGACTAGATAAAAAAGGAACACTTGATGAACTAGATGAGATACATATAGTAACATCTTCAGTCCTTATAAAAGATGCAATTATTAAGAACGATTTTGAAAAAGAAAGTAACCCTAACAATCTGTTTTTACATTTCTCAGATGGAAGTAAATTCCAGATGCTTTGTTCACCTGGGAACAAGATTAATGATTCTCAGATTATAGGAGAATTAATAGATGAAAAATATAGAACGCAGACAGGCGGATTTATAAAATACAAAGAGCTACCTAATGGGCCAGAAGATCAACAACGTTTATTATGGATCTCAGAAGAAACACATGAAATAAAAAAAGATATCTCTCTTTTGATGGTTACAGATAAGACATATGTCGAAGTTGGAACTGAGATAATCAAAGATGTTAGGACTAAAGGTGCCGGATATTTGGAAGTTTTTGAGGAAAATGGAATTGTTGAAAAAGTTGTCATAAGAATAGGAGAAATAATCAAGCCAAATAATGGGATCAACGACAATGTGGAACTTTCGAGAATTTTCGAAGCAGGGGAAACAATTTGTGAAGGGATTCAATATGATATACCTGTTTTTGCTGAGCAAATAGAAGAAGGCTTACTAATTAGGCGTGCTGATGAGTTCTATATCAATAGAGAACAATTCCAGGTTAAGACAGAGAATTCACTCAATGAAAACCAATCTATAGAGATAAATTTAGTTCAACAATTATTGATAGAAGATGGAGAAGTAATCGAGTCAGTAGAAGGGGTAGATATTATTAAGACATATTTAACTGTTGAAATCTATTCTGACCAGACACATGGATCTGCTGATATAGAATTCTTGGAGACTAACCAGATAGGTGAGTACAGGTTACAAATAGCTATATTGGAAAATTTACAAATTAAACACGATACATTCGGTGAAGGGAATAAACAGAATACTAGAACAGATCTTTGTGTTCAACATGGTGAGATGATAACAGCTGGAACAACTGTAGCTACAACATCACTAGTTTCAAGATCAACAGGAGAAGTAAAAAACGTTAATAACAATGGACAATCTGGAATAAAAGTTTTAGTTCTTAGAGATCTAGATCAAGATATCATTGAGTTAAATGGGCAAACTCCTCAAGTTTCTGAAGGAGAATTAGTCCGTTATGGTGATCAACTAGCTGCAAATGTCATATCAAAAAAATCCGGACAGATTGTTGCAATCGAAGATAATAAAATTAGAGTGCGTTCTGCTCATCCATACCTCGTTTCTTCTGGAGCCATATTACAAACAAAGAATATGGATTTAGTACAAATGGGAGATATACTAGCAATCTTGGTTTTCGAAAGATCCAAAACTGGTGACATTGTTCAAGGTCTTCCTAGAATTGAAGAAATACTTGAAGCAAGAAGGCCCAAGGAAGCTTGTAAACTAGCACAACGACCTGGAAAAATTAAAGTTTGGTATGATTCAGAAGAAAATTCTCATGTTGAAATATTAGAGAAAGAAGGTATTAATAGTGAGTACATGATTAATAATGGACAAAAAGTTATAGTTTCGAATGGAGAAAATATACTTTTAGCTGAACCTATAACCGATGGTGCTCCCAATCCTCACGAAATATTAAGTTTATATTTCAACTTCTATACAAATGTACTGGGAATCTATGAGTCCGCAAAACTAAGTTTGCAAAAAGTACAGACATACTTAGTTAATGAGGTGCAAAATGTTTACCAATCACAAAACGTTGAAATTTCAGATAAACACGTTGAAGTAATAGTCAGACAAATGACTTCTAAGGTAAAGGTTGAAGACGGGGGAGATACTACTCTCTTACCAGGAGAATTGGTAGAACTACAACAAATTGAAAACATAAATGAAGCAATGTTAC
>Ga0213863_10001592_pt1 | contig 16393 bp, 17 predicted proteins | sample PICome_8_FD_160128 | JGI IMG/M metagenome (GOLD analysis project Ga0213863, IMG submission 160128) | Coastal seawater microbial communities near Pivers Island, North Carolina, United States - PICO497 | ecosystem: Environmental > Aquatic > Marine > Coastal | place: USA: North Carolina... | reverse complement strand
TAAAAATTACCATTAATCTCTACCAAATCTTGACCGCAATTTTATTTACCTAAAACCTTAATATTCAAGTTTTTAGCAGAGGTTATATAAGGAGGATATAAACCGCACTGCAGTTTAGCCAGTGTTATGCCACATAAAAAACATAACGGTCGAAAATGGACTGACCTATCCAACGTCGAAAACTAACGACATTAAAAAATGTAAGAGGAGTATGTGAAAGTTGAAAAGCCGCTTGGGAACATTTGATTTTGTTCCTAAATAATAGAGTAAACCGATTTGAAAGTCGAAAATTTAAAGAAATTAAGTTTAACTTAAGAAAGTTAAAAAAAATGAACTTTCTTATAAAACCATTAAAACAATGAATATCATAAAATTTTTAAGAAAACCGTATTTAGCTATATTATTAGCATCACTTACATTATTTGCTTCTTGTAGCCAATATGACAATGATTTAGCACCTGATTCAATTGATGCATTAGCATTAAAAAATATGCATAATGACATTAAGACTAATTTATCTAATGTAAAATTTGATTCTTCACAATTTTCAAGCAAAACATTTGAAGAAAGTGAAGCTGAAAGAATATATTTAGAAAATGTTGAGTACTTAAATCTTCACGGAGCAGAACAACTTTTTATCAAAAATAATGTTGACACAGAAATTATTGCAGAACTAGAATATTTCGATAATAATCAAGATAACGAAAATATATATCAAGAACTAATTGAAAATTTCAATATAGACAGTCAAGAAGAAGCCAGTGTGCTTTTTACTATTATTGAAGTGAAAAAAATTATCGAACAAGAATTGGAAAGTTCTTATACAGGCAAGTATTCTAAATCTCAAATGAGCAGAATTTCTTGGAGTTGTGCGCTAGCTATTGCTGGCGTAGTAGGTGTTTCAGTCTTTGCAATAATTAGCGCACCAATTACTGGAGGTGGTTCTTTAGTAGCTTTTCTAGGAGCTAAAGCACTTGCTACTACCGCCTTAATAGAAGCTTGTGGCGATGGATGGGGAGAAATTCAATAAAAATTTGAAGAATTATGAGAACTAGAGATATAATTTCGCTTACAGGATTAAGCCTTATTGAATTTGCGAATATTTACTTATATATAATTAAAGAGGTTAATTCCAAAGTATTTTTTCTTATAACTATGTCAATGTCAATTATGATAGGGTTAATAATCTATCAACATAACAAGAGAAAGAATAATAACGTGGCATAACACGGTATATAAAAAATAGCAGTTAAATGCAAACTACAAAGTTTGTGTTTTTCTGTTATTTTTGTTTTAAAATTAAAAGTAGTAGCTTTTTTATTCTGCTACTTTTCATATACAAGACCGTTATATTTTTCATCTATCTAAACCAAAGAAAATCTACCATTCGTCACTTTAATAACGAAGATTTATTTGAATAAAAAGAAGTTACAACTATCAAGAAAAGTATTATTTTAGCAAAAAAAATCTTAATTGCTAATCTTCCTAATTACTTCAAAAATCTTAATGTAAAACCCATTTTCTTACATAACATTAAAACCATAACTATGTAAGCACGTTATCATAAAGAAATAACTATTTTAAAGGTCTAAATAAGTTGAATAAGAACTGTAAACAAAGTAGACAAACATAAAAAAAATGACCATGAAAATTATGAAAAGAATCTCAACTATTTTAATAACATTAGTACTCTTAATAAGCACTGGCTGTGCTTCAATTATAACTGGATCTAAAAGGCTTGTGTTATTTGAAACAGATCCTTCGGGTGCTAAAGTTTTTGTAAATGGTTTTGAAAAAGGAAAAACACCTGTTCAACTAAAAGTAAGAGCTGATGATAGAATAGACTTTAGGTTAGATAATTATAAGGAAAGAATTGTTGTAATGGATAGTAAGTTTAATGCAATAGCCATATTAAATGGTATTAGTATTCTAGGATGGGGAATAGATGCTATTACAGGTTCACTTGAAAGAGTTGATACAAAATATGTTAAAGTAACTCTAGAGAAATCTGAAAAGACAGCTTTTATAAACTATATTGAAAATGGGAACATCTCTAAAGTAAATATTGACCAGAAGAACAAAATTATTGAAACAATCATAATTCTTAACGAAGAATAAGAGTTGTAACTACCTTAAACATATTAGAGCAAAAAAACACCTATGAATATAAAATACATACTAGTATTGTTTATTATAAGCATCCAATTTACGAATGCTCAAGTAGCAAAAAACAACAAACTTTATGCATCTAGTGAGCTAAGTATAGGAAATTATTTAGGCGTAGATGTAAACTTAAATATGGTTACTAAAAAAAATTACCTATTTAAAGTTGGTTTTACTGGAAATATTCGTGGCTCAAGATCAACACCAAGTGATTATGTAGACATTATGGATCCAATTCTCCTAGGAGGACCAAGAGACTATTTTAATAGCTTTCAAATTGGTTTTGGAAAGCTATATAATATTGGGAAAATAGAAAACTTAGATGAAAATGGTATTGTAAGGGCCAACATATCTTTTGGGTTAGGTATTACTTCACTGAAAGAAAGAGTAAATTGGCGTTTAAATAATAATTCTTATTATATTTCAGATGAAAAAAAAATCAGTACTATTAGCCTCATCATTAATCCTAAAATAGAATTTCCTTTCAAAAAATTTTTTGGATTAACTATTTCTCCGATGATTCAAATAAATAAATATAGAACATACTTTGGCATTGGTATTGGGCAAATGATTGGATTAGTTAGATAAAAACAACTGCTAAGTAGCGAAGGTTTGTTTTTTAAAAAATACTTTTACATTTAATTCTATGGAACTTAATATTTTTGGAGACCCACTTATTCCTTGTTGTACAGATCCTATGACCGGATATTTTAGAGATGGCTTTTGTAGAACCATTTCAGAAGACACCGGAACACATACAGTTTGTGCTGTAGTAACTAAAGCATTTTTGGAATATTCTGCTTCTAGAGGAAATGATTTAATGACTCCTATACCTCATTGGAACTTTCCAGGTCTACAACCTGGAGACAAATGGTGTTTGTGTATTTCTAGATGGTTAGAAGCCGAAAAAGGAGGTAAAGCTCCGCCTATTATTTTAGAAGCTACCCATCAAAAATCATTGCAATATGCTTCTTTAACTTTGTTGCAACAATATGCTGCTGTTTAATCAATCCTTTTTTATTTAATAGATGCTATAACTTGTAATGCGGCATTTTCTCCTGCGATCATTGCAGCATTCAAAGAGCCATTTAGTTGTACATCTCCTGCTAAAAAAATACCAGATGACAGCTGTGTTTCTGGGGGTGAAACTTCATATTTTATATCTTTTAAATCTGGTAATGCTTTTTTTATGTGATATACAGCCAAGAAAGTAAGGTGATCTATAGTGCATTCTTCTTGTAATTGCTTCGTAACAGTAGCTATTAATTGTTCTTCAGTTAACTGATGTTCTTTCACAACCGTTACCGATAGTAATTCTTCGGTATTATTACTGTTTGTAGCAACACTGGTATGATAAAAAATATTATTGATAAGACTATCTTTCTTAGAAACTAAGCCAATCATAGGTTTTTCTATTACACGTTTGTTTGCGGTAAAATAAAGGGTTTGGCAAGATTTCCAGATAAGATTTTTTGATGGTGCATCTCTTACCAGTTTACTAGCATCTGTAGCAATAATTGTTGCAGTACTTACCAACTTTTCTCCTGTATGCAAAACAATTTCCTCATTAGACACCGAACTTACTTGGGTGTTATATTGAAAAGTTGTGTTGCTAAGGTTGGCTACTAACTGTTTTGAAATTTCTTCCATACCTCCTTTAGGAAGAACCGCCAATCCTTCTCCAAACATTTTAAACACAAATTCAAACATTCTACTAGAGGTTGTTAGCTCATTTTCTAAAAATATTCCTGTAAAAAAAGGAGTGAAAAACTGAGTTATGATTTGAGATGAAAACCCAAACTCTTGCAAATACACTTTGGTACTTATTTCATCAGATGAAAAAATAGCCTCTATAGATTTGTTTTTTAGTTTCAAATTCAATTGGAAGATTTTAAACTTATCTGAGAGAGTTCCTATTCCTGAAAAGAGTGTTGAAAAAAGTGTAGAAATATCTCTTAAAGGATCTCCAATAATTTGTTGTTTCCCATTGTTAAAAATAACAGCACCAGGTTTTAATTCTTGTAGCTTAAGAGCCTTAAAATTCAGGTATTTTTGAGCAGCTGGATAGGATGATAACAATACTTGAAACCCATGATCTAACTGAAAACCTTTTTTGATATCTGTTTTCACTCTCCCTCCTGCTCTGTCTGATGCTTCAAGAATAACCGGTTGATATCCTTGGTTTTCCAATACCTGCGCAGCTACCAAACCACTAACTCCTGCTCCAACAATGTAAATTTTAAAATCTTTTTTATCCAACAGTCTACAATTAAAAAGTTATTTGTAAAATTACTATTTTAAATTCTAAAATAATTATTAATTGATAGACTTCATATGATTGAAATTACGCGTTTACTCCTAGACTTTGGTTTGTGTATTCTGATTTGGATGGTGCAATTAATCGTCTATCCTAGCTTTCTTTTTTTTAGTGATAATAATCTGTTTACCTGGCATAAAACCTACACCAAAGCAATTGCTCTTATTGTGATTCCTCTTATGCTTGGACAATTAGGTATAGTCATATATCAGGTGTTTCTTGCACAAAACACCTTTACACTCATCAGCATTGTATTGGTTGTTTTGCTATGGGGCATTACTTTATTAAAATTTGCACCCATGCATCAGCAAATTTCTAAAGGAAATACGCAAATTCATCTCCTAAAAACATTAGTCCAAATGAATTGGATCAGAACCATCATTTGGACTTTGTTGTCTGTGTTGAGTACTTATCGTTTTTTTTAGAATACTATTTAGACTAGGTATTAATCTAAATCTATTCTCAAACCTAGAGAAATGTTATTTTGTTTTTTTGATTGATTCTTAAAAACTGGAGACAAATCATACTTTATATATAAAGCGCTAGAGCCAATACCTACATAACTACTTAGACCATACACAAAATTATTTACATCAAATACTCCTTTTTGTTTGTCTTTTATTCTATCACCATCTACTTTGTATTTTAATTTTTGTAAGCTTCCAATATTTACACCAGCATAAGCACCCAATCCTATTTTTAAGTTTTTCCTTGTATCATATCGAAAGTAATCTTTCTTTTCAATTTTTTTAGATGGTCCAAATTCTATATGAAAAGGAAAAACCAAATTAGTTGTTCTAAATTTTGCTTTATCTAATTGTGATGGAAATTCTTGTAATGAGGTACTCCCATTTGTATTAACTAGATAGTTATTGTTCTTGATGTTAAACTTATTCCATTGAAATGAAAAACCATATTTAAATCTCCAAAAATTAGAAGTATCAAAGATTCTAGTTTTCCAATCATGCCCAAGCTCTAGGAAACCAGAACCTCCAATACGATAAGGTGAATTTTCTAAGGATTGCCCTTCTATTATTGCATTATTAAAACCAAAAGCAAAAACAAGATCTTTATAGGTTCTTTTGTCATATTTTTTGGGTTTATCATAAGACTCTTTTCCTATAAATATTACATCATCTCCCGTTGAAGTTCCTGAACCAATTCTTAGCACTGTTCGATTTCCTTCACCTCTTATATCCAATTGATAAAGTTTATCACTTCTTTTTAATAAAGCAATTTCATTGTCTATAATTGCTAGATGGTTTTCTATATTTAAAGCCCTTTTTTGAGCGGCTTTCGTTTTTAAATTAATTGCTTCTGCTTCTGTTATTTCTCCTTTTTTTAATCTTGCATTAATTGCTAAAATATCTTCTTTTAAAAACGCTTTTTCTCTTATTTTAACTGTTTCTTTGCTTTCAATTAATTTTTTCATCTCTAACTCTTTGTAGGGGTTTTTTATAGAATCTAACGGTTTTTCTTGAGCTTGCATCGTTGTAAAAGCTAGCGATAAAACTATAATTGACAGGGATGTAATAATTATTTTCATAGGTATGTTTGTTAATTTATTTATATTTTTTAATTGTTTCTTTTTTCATAGGCTACTGTTAAGGTCTTGTATCCAGTCTTAACAGCTAATAAAATCTTGTCTTTTAATGAAAGATCTATATTATTTTCAACAGACCACAGCAAAGCATCAGCATCTATGGTTTTGCTTGTTTTATCATTTTTTTGCTGTATTGCAATAGATTTTTTTGCGGCTTCAAGAAGTTGTATTACTTCATTATCTATGTCTGACACCTTGTTTATGTCAGGTTTTTTCACGAGGGCTACTTCTTCGGATATTTCTTCAATATTTTTTCTTAGGTTTATTCCTAAATTTTTTACCCTAACATTTTCTGCTACTTTTGTGTTTAAATAGGTGTTATTTGTAGAAATAGGTTCTTCAATAGCTGTTCTAGAAGTTGATTTCTGAATAGATTTCAACGCCTTATTTACTGGTTTTTCATTGGCTATTAAAATCTGTTCCTCAATCTTTTCTTTTATGATGGGTTCGTCTACTTTTAACACTGGTTGTTCCTTTGCATCAACTAATACCGGTTCTAAATGCTGATCATTGGTGTTGAAAAACAATGTCAAAGAGAATAGTACTCCAATAAAAATTGCTGCAATCGCTTTCCACCAAGTAGGTGTTTTATTATTCTTTTTTTCATGGTTATCTAACTCTTTAGCTAGGGTATCCCATGAATCTAAGCTTGGTGTAATTTTCCGTTGCTCTAAGGTTTTTTTAACCTGTTCTTCAAATTTAATTGATGCCATAGCTTGTCGTATTTAATTGTTTTATCTGTTGTTGTAAAAGCTTTCTAGCTTTATGTAATTGTGATTTTGAAGTGCTTTCTGAAATCTTAAGTAGTGTTGAAATTTCGCTATGTTTATAGCCTTCAATAGCAAACATGATAAAGACTACCCGATACCCATGGGGAAGCTTGTCTATAAGGAGTTGAACTTCTTCAATATCTAATGCTGTACTATCATGTAGGATTGGTTTTTCATATAATTCCATATCTTCTGCTGAAAATTCTAGCTTCTTTTTTTTTCTCAAATAAGAAATAGATTCTCTTACTATAATCTTTCGCATCCAACCTTCAAAACTTCCCTCGTTTTTAAAAGTATCTAACTGTTTAAAGATTTTGAAAAAACCATTTAATAGAACCTCTTCCGCTTGTTGAAGGTCTCTTATATAACACCTGCAAATACTTAGCATCTTGGGGGCATGTTTCTTGTAGAGTTGGTGTTGGGCATCTCGATGATTTTTGGAGGCTTTCTCTATAAGCTCTGATTCGTTCTTATACAATTTTAAAACTTTCAATAGTGAGTTCTTTATATCTTCTATTTATATAGACGCAAAAGTTATGCAAAAGGTTGCCTGAAATACTAACTATTTTTTTATTTCATATAAATACCTAAATAATAGTCTTATTCAGACAATCCTTTATTAATCAGATTCCCTATATTCGTTTACTACATCCATGTAAATAAATGATTAAAAAACTAGACCATACTAACCAAGCGATTGCTACAAAAATGCGTATTGTTTTTCAAGAATCATATGCAATTGAAGCTAAATTACTGAATGCTATCAATTTTCCACCTTTACAAAGACCTCTTCAAAGTTATATAGAGAGTACTACTACTTTTTTTGGATACCATATCAAAGATAAAATCGTTGGAATTATAGAAGTTAGTCCAAAAGAAAAAACTACGCATATTAATAGTTTAGTGGTATCTCCTCATTTTTTTAGACAAGGCATAGGGAGACAACTTATGCAACATATCTTACAAAACTTTTCCTCTAAAGTTTTTACGGTTGAAACTGGTCTTGAAAATATACCTGCATCAAAATTGTATACAAGCTTTCATTTCAAGGAAGTGAAACAATGGGACACTGACCATGGTGTTCGAAAAATACGATTTAAACTGAGTAGATAAAAGTATATTACTAAACTAACAATGAAAGTAAAAGAACTGTTGTGAAACCACATAAGGCAAGTATCAAAGTCATCATAGACCAGCTTCTAAAAGTATCTTTTTCTGAAAGTCCCAAATAATTACTTACCAACCAAAACCCACTATCATTTACATGAGACAAGATGGAGGCCCCAGCAGCAATTGAAATAACAATTAAAGCAGTATGAAATTCTCCTAAAGGAACTGTAATAAGAGATGATGTTATTCCAGCAGCAGTAATCATTGCTACTGTTGAGGATCCTTGTAAAATTCTAACACAAACCGCTGCTAAAAAAGAAAAAAACAATACACTTAACCCAATACTTGAAAAATAATTGGCTAACATCTCGCCAGTTCCAGTGGTAATCAACATTTGCTTAAACACACCACCTGCTCCTGTTAATAGTATAATAATTCCTGCGGGAGCCAAAGATGCAGAAGTAATTTTTGATAAAATAGCTTTTGAAACCCCTCGTCTAATCCCTAAAAGATACCAAGCCATTAAATTTGCAATAATTAATGCAGAAAAAGGATGACCTATCATTTGTAACCATGATATTGTATTTTCAGACAAGTTTAGATCACTGCTTATTGGACTAGTTACTAGAGTATTCAAGACAATTAATAGGATTGGGGTTGCTATAATTGAAAGAATTAAACGAATTGGAGGAAAATTATCAACCACCTCTTTATCTATTTTTTTGGGTGCAGCTATAAAAATTTTAGAAGCAATAAACTTTCCAAAAATAGGCCCACTTACTATTGCTGTTGGAATACCTACAATAAAACCTACTAAAATAACCCAACCCAAATCTGCATGTAAAATATCTGCCACTGCAACAGGGCCTGGAGTTGGAGGAATAAAAGCATGTGTTATCGCTAATCCTGCTAGTAAAGGGATAGCGTACAAAAGCAAAGACTTCTTTGTCTTTCTTTGTAAAGAATAAACTAGAGGAATTAAAATAATAAAAGCCACATCAAAAAAAACGGGGATGGCTATAAAAAAGCCAGTAATCATTAATGCCCATGAAGCATTTTTTTCACCAAAAGCCTTCAGTAGATATTGAGCCAACGCTTCTGCACCACCAGAATGCTCTAAAATGGCACCAAACATGGCGCCTAGCCCCACAACAACAGCCACAAAACCCAATGTAGAACCCATTCCCTCTTTCACTGTATTCATAATTTCAAGAGGTGCTACTCCTGCAAGAATTCCAACTATTATACTTGAAATCAAAAGTCCAAGAAAAGGCTGAATCTTAAACTTTAAAATCAAAATAATTAAAATGGAAACTCCAATTAAAACTGACCAAAGAAGATGATAGTCTACCATATTAATTCCATTTTGTATGAAAAAATTCGTTTAAAGGGCTATCTACTCTTTGGTAGGTATGGGCACCAAAAAAATCACGTTGTGCTTGAATAAGATTTGCAGGCAGACGTTCTGAGCAAATAGCTAGCCAAAAATTATACGCTGAAGAATAGCAATCTAAAGCTATTTTTTGATCTATTGTATGATGAATTAGTTGAGCAATATTTGGTTCGTACTTAGAAAGATGATGTAAGATCTTTTTATTTTTGAGTAATGATTTTTCACTTAATAATAATTCACTTAAATTTTCCATTAAACTAGATCGAATAATGCAACCCTCTGTCCAAACTCTTGCTATTTCTGATGGATTATAATCCCAATTATATTTTTTAGAAGCAGCCTCAATAAGATTAAATCCTTGAATGTGATTAATCATTCTAGCAAAACTGTACGCTTCTTTTAATTTTTCAATATCAAAAGACGCTGTATGAAGAGGTGTAGGTTTTCTATCAGATAATACCATTCGTTGTTTTTTTAGACCAGATAGATAACGAGCAAAGACAGCTGAAGATATCATGGTATTTGCTTCGCCTAAATCTAGGGCAACCTTAGTAGACCATAACCCTGTGCCTTTACTTCCTGCTGAATCTAAAATTAGATCTAACACATAGGTGTCACCCTCTTTTTGTTGCAAAATCGTTGATGTTATTTCAAGTAAATAACTCGCTTCAGATCCACAATTCCACTCTTCAAAAATTGATGAAATCTCAGCATAACTCATTTGATGAGCTAGCACAGCATAGGTTTCTGCTAATAATTGCATTTCAGCGTATTCTATCCCATTATGAACCATTTTTACGAAGTGTCCCGCACCATCAGCACCCATATAGGCTACACAAGGTTTTCCTTTGGAATCTTTTGCTGAAATATTTTTCAAAAAAGGGCTGAGATTTTTATAGGATTCTTTACTACCTCCAAACATAAGCGATGCTCCATTTCTTGCGCCTACTTCACCTCCAGAAACTCCACACCCAACAAAGTGTATGTTTCTTTTTTGAAGTTCTACTGCTCTTCTTCGAGTATCTTTAAAATAAGAATTTCCTCCATCTATAATGATATCCCCCTCACTAAGTAAGGGTGCAATTTCATCAAGTAAATTATCTACAGCAGAACCACTTTTAATCATTAACCAAACTTTTCTGGGACGTTCTAATGCATTTATAAATGATGAAATATTCGTAAAACCTTGTAGATTTTTAAACTGAGAGTTTGTAGAAATAAAATCAAAAACAACCTGCTCTTCACCTTTCACAAAACGATTATAAACTGCAGTTTCCAAACCACACTCCGCACTATTAAGAGCAATACCTTGCCCCATCACTCCCATGCCAATTACTCCAATTGCTGCAGGAGTTGTAACTGGGATATTATCTATAACTTCTTGAACCATTTGCTTAATGGGTTTGTTACAATCTATATGAATACCATAAGTAGGAAGTTCTAAAGTCTCTAGTTGAGACTGTAATAATTCAGGGTTAAAAAAATGATTTTTTCTGTTTGTTAAACGAGGTAGAAGTAAATCAAAAGATCCATTAAGAACAACCCAGGTAATGTTATTATTAAATTTAGAAAGGATCGTTCTATATTCTTCTTTTAAAGCAGAACAGGCCAAAATACTTCCGCCGCTTAACGTCCATTCTTTAATCTTAGTTGCTAAGTCTAAGAGCCATGGAACCCTGTCTGAATCTGTTAACGCGTGCCCAGATTTCATTTTATTTTTATTGGCTAACGTATGAAAATCATCAGCGTCATAAAAGGGTTTTAACATTCGTATAGAAAGCTGTTTACCGAGACTTGTTTTTCCCGAACCACTAACTCCCATAATGATAATCATGCCTGTTTTTTTGCTAAAGATATAAAAATAAAAAAAGCATCTCAAAAGAGATGCTTTTGCGGTCTGGACGGGACTCGAACCCGCGACCTCCTGCGTGACAGGCAGGCATTCTAACCAGCTGAACTACCAAACCGTTGCTTAAAGCGGTTGCAAATATAAGTCAGTTTTTTATATATCCAAACAGAAAGGGTGAAAATTACATCATTTTTTGCCTACTTAAAAAATAGCTAGTTAATACTTGATGAACACCTTGTTGGATATCTACTGGCACATATGATATCTTATATTGCAAACATTTGTTTTTCAATTCTTTAAAATAAGAATCAACTAATTTGGTATAGTTTTCTTTTATATTGTCTGCAAATAAATTCACCGTTTCTCCTGTTTCAACATCAACAAATTTTTTTGGAGAGTTTTCAAAATCAAAATTTAATTCGGTTTTCATATCAAAGGTGTGAAAAAGAACAACTTCGTGTTTGTTATATTTCAAATGCCTTAACGCTTCAAATATTTTCTCTTCATCTATATTCGTTTGAAACATATCTGTGAATAAAAAAATTAACGAACGCCTGTGAATTTTTTCAGCTATCTCATGTAAATATTGATAGGTTTCAGTGGCAGCATCTGAATTACCTATTACTAATTTTTCAAGTTGATGAAGAATCATTTTTCTGTGACGGTCACTTCCTTTTTCAGGAGCATAATATTGATAGGAATCAGCAAAAATACTAAGACCAACTGCATCACGTTGTCTTTTTAAAACCTCCATCAAACAAGCAGATGCAACTGCTGAAAACCCTACTTTGTTAAATTGATTTATTCGTTGTTCTTTTACTATTGGATAATGCATAGAAGCAGAATTATCTATAATAATATGACATCTCAAATTGGTTTCTTCCTCGTATTTTTTTGTATATAACTTTTCTGTTTTAGCAAAAAGTTTCCAATCTATATGGCGCGTGCTCTCTCCCTTATTATACAACTTATGTTCAGAAAACTCTACAGAAAAACCATGAAAAGGACTTTTATGAATTCCTGTTATAAATCCCTCCACTATTTGATGGGCTAATAACTCTAGGTTTTTAATTTCTGAATTTTGTATGTTAGAAAGGTCTATCATTGTTCCCTAAAATAGAAAAAGGTCTGGCAAATGCCAAACCTTTTAACTCTGATTTTTTAGACAATCTTTATAAGTTGGCGTCAATTTTATCTGTGTATACATTTTTTTGAGCTACACCAACCTGTTTATCTACAACTTCTCCATTTTTAAATAATAGGACTGTTGGAATATTTCTTACACCATATTTAGCAGCAAATTCTTGATTTGAATCAACATCTACTTTTCCTACAACCGCTTTTCCGTCGTACTCTCCGTGAATTTCATCGATAATAGGCCCTACCATTCTACAAGGTCCGCACCAAGCAGCCCAAAAATCAACTAATACTGGCTTATCTGATTTTAATACTACTTCTTCAAAATTTGCATCTGTTATTTCTAATGCCATGGTTTTTTATTTTAAATTTTACATTACAAAAATAGTTAAATATTTCTCTTTACTAGTGTCTTAAAATTACTTTTTGCTATACATCTATCAGAGAATTTTATCACATTAAAGATTCTAAATATGAATTACATACGATTACTTATCTTTTAGTTTTTCATAGTAAAAATTGGTCTTAAAATCTTATCTAATTGATCAAATTCTATTAAAAAAGCATCGTGCCCATGAATAGATTTAATTTCATTGTAAAATACTTCAACAGATGTTTTTGATAATTCCTTACAGGTTTCTTTATTTTCCGCCGCTAAAAAGAATAAGTCAGAATCTATGGCTACAATATGAATATGTGCTCTTATTTTACTTAAATTTTCTAAGTAATTTTCAGAATTAGTTGCTTCAATTGTTCGTAATAAGTGATTCATCATTTTGTATGCACTTAACTGAAATCTTTTCTGTAGTTTTTTTCCATGATGAAATAACCAACTTTCTATATTAAAAATCTTCAATTCTTCATGGATAGATCTATTGAATTTAGCTTTATAAGATGCTGGTGTTCTGTAACACATCATGGCATGCATTCTAGCATCATGAACTGGATTGCTAGAGTTTAATAAAAACTGTTCTTGAATACAGCAATTGGCAATTAACCAATCTGTAGATCTCCAATCTGCAGCTATCGGAATAATGTGTGTAGCAATAACTGGATTTAATACCGCCATTTCCCAAGCAATACCTCCACCCAAAGAACCCCCAATAATGGCGTGTAGTTTACATATGCTCATTTTTTTTAAAGCTAACAAGAACATGTTCGCTATATCTTTAGCAACAAAATCTCTGTAATTGTCTATCAAAAAACCGTCATATCCATTTCCCGGTATATTAAAAGCTATAATAGTAAAGTTGTTGGTATCTATGGTTTTATTTTTTCCAATCACCTGGTTCCACCACCCATACTCACCTGCCACTAAACTATTTGCAGTTAACGCATGATTTACCAAAACTACTGGAGCGGTTCCCAGTTCTAAACCAAACAATTGATAACTTAATTGAAGGGTAGAGATGTGAAAACCACTCTGAGTAGTAAAATCTTTAACGTGTATGTATGACAGTTCTTGATTCAAATTTTTACACTAAAACTTCTCTAGGAATTTTAGAAAATGCTTCTTTTAAATCAAGTTTGAGATCGTCAATATTTTCTAATCCAACAGATAGTCTTATCAAATCACTTGAAACACCTGCTGCAAGTTGTTGCTCTTCAGTTAATTGTTGATGAGTAGTACTAGCTGGGTGAATTATTAAAGATTTTGTATCTCCTATATTAGCTAAAAGAGAAAATATTTTAGCATTGTCTACAATAGTTTTTGCAGCTTCATACCCACCTTTTGCTCCAAAAGTAACCAGTCCACTTTGTCCTTTTGGCAAGTATTTATCTGCCAATTCCTTATAGGTACTCGAGGCTAAACCTGGATAATTTACCCAAGCAACTTCCTCCTGTGCTTCTAACCAAGTGGCTAATGCTACTGCATTTTTTGAATGTTGTTTAATCCTAAGTTCTAAGGTTTCTAAACCTTGAAGAATTTGAAAAGCATTTGTTGGGCTCAAGGCTCCACCAAAATCTCTTAACCCCTCTAGAATAAGCTTAAAAGTAAACGATGCTGCACCCAAAACATCATGATAGACTAAACCGTGATATCCTGCAGATGGCTCCGTAAATTCAGGAAACTTTCCACTAGACCAATCAAAAGTACCCGCATCTATAATAGCTCCTCCAAGAGATGTACCATGACCTCCAATATACTTTGTAAGCGAATGAATTACAATGTTTGCTCCATGCTTAATAGGATTTAACAATGCTGGTGTTGCCACTGTGTTATCAACAATAAATGGGACTCTGGCTTCTTTAGCATGTTCAGAAATAGCTTCTAAGTCTAAAACATCTAATTTTGGATTTCCAAGAGATTCTACAAAGAATGCTCTCGTGTTTTCTTGGGTGGCATCGGCAAAGCTGTCTGGATCAGAGGCATCTACAAAGGTTGTTGTAATACCTAATCTAGGTAAAGTTACATTTAATAAATTGAAGGTTCCACCATATAAACTACTTGAAGCTACGATATGGTCACCAGATTTTAGTAGAGTTAATAAACCTGTAGCAATTGCTGCAGAACCTGAAGCAAAAACAACAGCTCCTGTACCTCCCTCTAATGTAGCCAAACGTTCCTGTAAAATTTGGTTGGTTGGATTGTTTAAACGGGTATAAATAAACCCTAATTCTTTTAATGAAAAAAGATTAGCTGCATGCTCAGAATTGTTAAAAACATACGATGATGTTTGATAAATAGGAACGGCTCTAGTTCCTGAGGTTTGTGTTACGTCATGCCCTGCATGTAATGCGTTTGTTGAAAATTTTTGTGTACTCATTTTTCTAGTTTGAATGATTAAATAATTATATTTAAAAGACAAAAAAACCAACCCTAAAGAGTTGCTTATAAGAAAAATGTTAAAAAGAAATCATAGAAAATTACACATGTAATTTTGCTTGAGTTATCTATCTTGTATACCTTTTTACTAAAATAGTAAGTGGCATGAAGTAGAATTTAGCACCTTCTTTATTATTTATTTTGTTTTAAAAAACAAAGGGTTGCTAAGGCGTCAATGGGTCTAATCCCTCAACCTTTCTTGATAACAATATTCAGTAAGTATTTGAACTTTTGATACGCAAATATTCAGTCAGAAAAATTTAATTTCCAACTATTACCTTGTTTTTTTTTAATTTTTATGCATTTCATAATTATAGTGCTGTTAAATTAAATTATCTATAAAAGAGATCACAATTTAAATGAGTTATCTGTGAAATAAATTTATAATTAAGTGCACATTTTATATTTAAAGTGTAAATTTGCCACTTAATTAGAGGAAAAATTTGACTGATTGCAACCTCTTTGTACTGAAAATTCAGGAAACAAAAAATGCTAAAGCAGTAATTCACTACTACTTTCAACGACCAATCAGACCAAATTTCTCTATAATTTAAAAGAGAAACTATGTCATATTTATTTACTTCAGAGTCTGTATCTGAGGGGCACCCTGATAAAGTAGCAGATCAAATTTCTGATGCTTTAATTGATAATTTTTTAGCCTTTGACCCTGAATCTAAAGTGGCTTGTGAAACTATGGTTACTACAGGACAGGTGATCTTAGCTGGTGAAGTGAAATCTAAAACCTATTTAGATGTTCAGAAGATTGCTAGAGATGTTATTAATAAGATTGGCTATACTAAAAGTGAATACATGTTTGACGGAAGTTCTTGCGGGGTGCTTTCAGCTATTCATGAACAATCACCGGACATCAATCGAGGAGTAGATAAAGACTCAAAAGAAGAACAAGGTGCTGGAGATCAAGGGATGATGTTTGGGTATGCTACCGATGAAACTGAAAACTTCATGCCATTGGCGTTAGAATTATCGCATCGATTGTTAATTGAATTGGCTGAATTACGAAGAGAAAATAACCAGATCTCCTATCTAAGACCAGATGCAAAATCTCAAGTAACAATTGAATATTCTGATGATAATGTTCCTCAAAGAATTGATGCCATAGTGCTTTCAACGCAACATGACGATTTTAATGAAAGTGATGAAGTGATGCTCGCCAAAATTAAAGCTGATATCAAAACTGTTTTAATCCCTAGAGTTGTTGCTAAG
>Ga0213863_10001591_pt1 | contig 16398 bp, 21 predicted proteins | sample PICome_8_FD_160128 | JGI IMG/M metagenome (GOLD analysis project Ga0213863, IMG submission 160128) | Coastal seawater microbial communities near Pivers Island, North Carolina, United States - PICO497 | ecosystem: Environmental > Aquatic > Marine > Coastal | place: USA: North Carolina... | reverse complement strand
TCCTCATCGTCATCGAAAGCCAAGTCTCCATAGAGGTCTTCCAACGTTTCGAGAGTCTCTTGCACATCTCTGAGTGAAGACTTTGTGGACCGTAGATTCCACCTCGCGAGTCGCTTGAGCTTAGCCTGACCACGCTTATACTTTGCAATCTGTTCCCGAAGGCGGTGAAGTTCGTCTGTGTCTGGTGGGTTGATAACATACCTGTGCTTTCGAGCGTTCACCCGCTTCTTCATCGGGTCCTTCTCTGCGGTGTTGTAAATACGAAGCGGTGCGATAGCCAACATGTATTTATAACGGGTCTCAGAACTTTATATATATTTAGGCCGAAACGGCAACCTTCTTCTTCGCGGGAACCTTCTTGGGAGCAGTGGTAGCCTTTGGAGCAGCCTCCTTGGAAGTGCACTTGCACTTGCACTCACCGGCAGGACCGGCAGGACCGGCAGGACCGGCAGGACCCCGAGCACCGGTAGGACCGGCAGGACCAGCGGGCCCCTGGGAACCTGTACCGCCACCGCCACCGCAGTTATCAATCATCTTGAGAAGAAGGGTGTAAAGGCGGGTCTTATCGAGGCGGGTGCGCGTAAGTTCAGCTTCAAGTTCTTTTCGTAAAGCATCCATCGTAGTATATATAAAAGAAAGATTATCTTTATACTAAATGATCGTCATAGGTCCAAATCTGCTCAGTGGAATCGGTCATCACGCACAGAAATATACGAAATTGTTTCTTCCAAACTCCAGTTATCATGTCTTTGGGAATCAACTTCCTGAGAGTGACCATGGTCTCATTTTCATGTTGCCTATACCCGATCACCTGGACTACCTGAAATACGTGAGAACCAGGATTAAGAACTTGGCCTGTATGACCGTATGTGAAACCGAAACCGTCCACGAAGATTACGGACTCATCATGAAAGAGTTTAAAAAGGTTGCAGTTCCCAGTGAGTTCTGTAAAACTGTTCTTTCGAGACAGTTTCCGAATAATGCGTTTTATGTGATCCATGCACATGTCCCTAAACCCAGAGAAAAACCGTATACTTTTTATCATATAGGAAATATCATGGATCCCCGAAAACGTTTCAGGGATATACTTCAGGCATTCGTTCGTCTTAACGAACCTAATACACGTCTCGTCGTGAAAGCTACCGGAAAACAACCCATACAGATCCAATTTCCCCGGGTTGAAGTCATTAACGACTTACTGGATGATGATGGGATGGATGCTCTTCATAACAGATGTGATTGCTACGTAAACTTTTCACACTCTGAAGGTGTAGGTATGGGTGCGGTGGAGGCAGCACTTCGTGATAAAGCTGTCATCATAACAAACTATGGTGGAGCACCCGAATACGTGAAAACACCGTACACGATCGAATGTGAACTTCAAGAGCTGGAGAAGGACGACTTCCTCTTCAAAAAAGGAATGACTTGGGGTAAGCCAAACTTTGACCAACTCTTGGAGTTCATGAGACACGCCTATGATAATCGTGTTCGTCACATGGATCACGAACATACGAAGCAACTCGTGGGTAGGGAGAATGTTTTAAAAGAATTCATCGTGAATGTAATTGGTGGTGAGAACGACGAGACCAATAAAAATGGTACCACTCATGAGTGAATCCCTTTGGGCGATGATGGTCATCACGAGATCATCTATGGCTTGAACGCCAGTCGGTTTGGTGACTACACGAGGGATGAGAACACTAAGTGTGATATAAACAGCCATCGCTATTATTACAGGTCTAAGACTCTCTTGGTCTAACATCTTCTTTCTATTAGTCGGTGATTTTAATTTTGCTCACATCAACCTTTGTTCCTAAGGGTGTAGACTTTACACTATGTTTTTTACAGAAGTCACCACATACCGCCCTGAAAGAACACGGCTTTCCAGACATGGTCGTCGCACAGCATATCTTTTTCGTATTTCTCGATTCGTTCACAACCTCTGGGACTTTATCCAGTACGATCATTTTTCTGTCATCCTTCTTCTTCGCGTGCTCTTGATATTTCTTCTTCATTATCCAGGTCGCGTTTGCGAGATGAATGCATTTATCATTTGGTTCACCGATGCGGTACATCTTGACTGCATCGGCGAGGCAACGTTCCCAAAGTTCGTCACGGATGACTTCCATTTTTTATTTCTTGATTTTTACATTTCGATTGTTTCACTTAGGCTTCCCCTCCAATTTCAGCCAAATAAATGTCAACTTCACCGGCAAAATCCGGAAATCGTTCGATCGTCTTTTTTGTAACCATATCCTGTACGTTCGTGATATGCTCTTTGAATTTTTTAACGTCGATACCAGTGGCGTTATGTATTTGTGAATCTGTAGCTATATCGTTAAGCGCGTACAAATAAGCTGCAGCATAATTCGCATGAAGAACTGCGATGACAGGAGATTTGTCCTGTTGTGCAGCAGTCGCGTATCGAGCTGACTGTCTAACCAATTTTTCTATAGCTTTGTTCATGCCACGTGTTTTATTCTGCATCATTAAGAATAAAACGAAGATCGCGGCTATAAAGTAAAGATACATCTCTTAAGGTATCTAAAGAAAAATTATTGCACAACCTAAGTTAGAGATTAGAGTTGTAAAAAAAGTAAGAAGGATGGAATCCGTTCAAAAATTGACCCATATCGAACATGTTCTCAAAAGACCCGACTCCTATGTCGGTCCGGTTGAGTTGGGTACAGAACCTTACTGGATTCTGGATGGTCAAAAGTTTACCAAGAAAAACCTCAAGTACTCACCAGCTTTACTCAAGATTTTTGATGAGATCCTCGTCAATTCCATCGACCGCAACTCACTCCATCCCAAGCATGTCAGTTCCATCTCAGTCGCCATCGACAAAGATTCAGGTGCAGTGACCATCGAGAATAATGGACCGCTCGGCGGGATCTCCGTGAAGATGCATGAAAAAGAGGGTCTCTGGAACCCTGAACTCGTTTTCGGGCATTTACTCACGAGTACCAACTACGACGACTCTCAAAAGAGGATTGTTGGGGGACGTAATGGTTATGGAGCCAAGTTGGCGAACATCTACTCTACTGCGTTTTCGATCGCTATCAAGGACCACGAGACGAACCAGACGTATACCCAATCATGGTCGAAGAACATGACGGTCTGTGACCCCCCAAAAATCAAAAAATATTCAGGTGCTACGTCATCTGTCGCCATCACCTTTACTCCTGAATGGAAACGTTTCGGGATGTCCAAAATGGACGACACAATCTACAGTATTTTCCAAAAGAGGGTTTGGGACGCGAACATCTGTACTACCCAAAACTGTAAAGTGAAGTTTAATGGAGAAGTTCTCACCAAACAAACATTCGAGGCGTATGCCAAGATGCATGAGGGTGTCGAAGAAGTCTACTCGGCGAATACCGATCGTTGGTCTGTGTGCATCGGGCCGTCTACCGATGGGATGGAACAAGTTTCATTTGTAAATGGACTCTGTACCAATAAGGGTGGTACGCACGTCGATCATGTCGCGAATCTTATCGCGAACGCTATAATCGACGAAATGGCAAAGAAGATTAAGTTGAGACCTCAACAGGTGAAGAATGCCTTCAACATTTTTGTCAAGGCAACCCTCGAGAACCCAACCTTCTCGAGTCAAGTGAAGTCCGAATGTACCTCAAAGTCTCAAAGTTTTGGAAGTAAGTTTGAAATGCCCAAGACATTCATCAAGAATGTACTCAAGACTGGAATCGCCGAAGAACTCATGGCACTCTCGAAGTTTAAGGAGATGAAGGAACTCGCAAAGTCTGATGGCGCTCGCAAGTCTAAGATTACTGGTATTCCCAAATTAGACGATGCGAACCATGCAGGTACGAAACATTCTGGGAAGTGTACGCTCATCGTGACGGAGGGTGACTCAGCGAAGACCCTCGCAGTCGCCGGTCTCTCAGTGGTCGGTCGTGACCACTACGGCGTTTTCCCGCTCCGTGGTAAGTGTAAGAATGTGAGAGATGTCTCTGTGGCACAACTCACATCTAACCAGGAGTTCAACGATCTCAAGAAGATCTTGGGTCTCCAACAAGGTAAGGAGTACAAGGACGTTTCTGAGCTTCGGTATGGTCGTCTGATGATCATGACGGATGCTGATAATGATGGTAGTCATATTAAGGGTTTAATTCTCAATATGATTCACTATTTTTGGCCCAGTCTTTTGAAACTTGGATTTGTTGTGTCTATGGTGACCCCAATCATCAAAGCTACAAAGGCTTCTCAAACCAAGTCCTTCTACACAGACTCTGCATTCCGTACATGGTACGGTGACGGGAAACAAGGGTGGAAGATTAAGTACTACAAGGGTCTCGGTACTTCCACGAGTGCTGAAGCTCGAGAGTACTTCAAGAAGATTCAAGACCTCACTGTAAAGTTCGATGTGGATACGATGACCGATGATTCTATCGTCCTCGCCTTTGATAAAAAGAAGGCTGATGCCAGAAAGTCTTGGCTTTTGGAGAACACCGCGAAAGATGCTGATCAACTCGAAGTTCCCTATGGAAGTGTGAAGCAGTTGGATATTTCAGACTTTGTACACAAGGACCTTGTGAATTTCAGTCTCGCGGATCTCAAGCGGTCCATCGCTCACATGGCCGATGGTCTCAAACCCTCTCAGCGCAAGGTTATGTATTCGTGCTTCAAGAAGAATCTCAAGGATGAGATGAAAGTTGCACAGCTGGCGGCATTCGTGGCTGAAAAGAGTGCGTATCATCACGGTGAAGTTTCTTTGGCGGATACGATCGTAAAGTTGGCGAATGATTACACAGGATCTAACAATATCAATCTTTTGGAGCCTTGTGGTCAGTTTGGAACGAGGCTCATGGGTGGAAAGGATGCGTCTCAGACGAGGTACATCTTCACGAAGCTGACCAAGGAGGCGCGAAAGATCTTTGACCCCAGGGATGACGCGATTCTTAATTATCTCGATGATGATGGTCGCTCAATCGAACCTGACTTCTACATGCCAACTCTCCCCATGGTCCTCGTGAATGGAACTGAAGGTATCGGCACGGGTTTCAGTTGCTATGTACCCCCATTCAAACCAGATGATATCAAAGCAAACATCAAGCGGATGTTGGCTGGTGAAGAGATCGTCCCTATGCGACCCTGGTTCAGGGGTTTCAAGGGGGTTGTTCATAAGGAGGAGGATACATGGATGATGGAAGGTGTTTGGAACTGGTCTGGAAGAAATATCGTGGTGACTGAGCTACCACCAGGTCGATGGACACAGGATTACAAGGAATACCTGGATGGTCTCGTCGAGAAGAAATTGATTGGGGGGTACGTCAACAACTCAACAACAGAAGATGTTCACTTTGAAATTATGGACTATGCGGGCAGAGATCTCCTCAAGGATCTCAAATTGAGGAAGACCTTTCGCGTTTCAAATATGCATCTCTTCCACCCCACGAGGGGTATTCATAAGTACACGAGTCCCGAGGAAATCTTGAAAGATTTTGTGGAACTACGTCTGGATCACTATAAGAAGAGGAAGGCACACCTCATCGACGTACTCGAAAAGAGGGCTGAGATGTGCGATCACAAGTCTAAGTTTGTCTCTATGGTGATTGAGGGGAAGTTGGTGGTCTTCAAGAGAAAGAAACAGGAACTCGAGGAGGAGATGTCCTCGACGTTTCCAAAGATTGATGGAAACTGGGATTACCTCCTCAACACCAAGACGGTGGAGTACACGGAAGAACGTGTCAAGGCACTCATGGAGGAAGCGAAACAGGCGAAGGAGGACCTCGAGAAGATGTTGAAGACGAGCCACATTACCATGTGGAAGAATGATATTAAAAATATGTGAGCAGTAAGTAGATATGGGTGAGGCTGCCAAAATTTCCCTCAAGGCTATTGGAAAGCAGGATACACACCTCCTTTCCAAAGACCCAGAAGATTCGTTCTTTAAATATAATCCAAAAACACATTCCGAGTTTAGAAAGTATCACCGCGTACATAATGTCGTTAATGATGGAAATATCGCCACTTGGCCATTTGCCCAAACTATTAAAGTGCAATTTAACCCAACAAACATGGGTGACTTATTGAGCAACATGTGGTTGAGTATCACCATGCCAGGTTTGACGGATGGAAATTATGCGGATCAATTGGGGCGTCATATTCTCAAGAGTGTAACGATGTTCGTCGATGACATAGAAGTTGAAAAGATACATGATGATTGGGGTATCATATACGATGAACTGTATCTCGAAATTTCAGAGAAAGTGGCGAATAGATTTCTCGTCAACAGAAATATAGGGTTTGACGAGTCGAGTCGAAATGAATCACTTTCGAGGTCGAGTTCAGATCTGGTCATCCCACTTCATTTTTTCTTTTCTCGTAAGTATGCGAGTGATGAATACGCCTCGAATCAACCTAATCGCCCCTACTTTCCCGTGTGTGCGATCCATCGTCAAAAAATTGAATTTGAATTAGAGTTTCATCAGCAAAGCTTCTTCACTAATACCACAGACACTTTGAGTTTGCAGTCATTCAATCTGGTCACCGAAGAGATTACCACGAGTCCCGAGGAGAGGAAATATCTCACTGGTGAGCGCCAAATGCTCGTGACAGACCTCGTGAGAAAACATTCCTCAGCCGTGAGTGATATCGGTTCTGACACCATCGTAAACAATCTCGTACCTAACATCCCCGTGAAGTGTATCCACTGGTTTCTGCGCAACACAAACTTTGAAATTGAAGGTGATGCTGTAGGTTCTTTGGATGTCAACGAACAAAGGCTCTATCAGAATCGGTTCAACTTTTCATCGAACGTGAGTTTTGACGACCAAACGACATTTTTCGATCCTATCATGGCGTCTGCCAGTTTTTACATTAACGGAAACCGATTACCCAACGTCACGAAAACCAATCATAATTATTACAAATATCTCATCCCATTCAGGAATCGCTTGGCCAGGCCTATCAGGAATATTTACACGTATAGTTTCTCGATGAATCCGATAAATGTGGAACCATCGGGGAACTTGGACTTTAGTCAGATACAATCCGACAAAACAAACATAGAGGTGAAATTGGACACGACGGAAGTGGATATTAACGCCAACACATACTCTTTGAATATGTATTACACGGGGTATCAAACGTTCGCATTCGATCGTGGATTCATGTCAGTTGCTTACTAAAAAGTGAGTTCTTGTGACTACTTATGTAATCGATAATATTATTCTTTATACACCATTTGATGAAATTTAACTGCGCCAACGTCGTATGAATTTCATGAGATGTACCTGGAATGGTATACGCAAACTTCTGAGACCGACAAAACGGATCAAATAATTTTTTACTGTATCCATCCAAACTGGACTTATATGCACAGTGAACGGTAAAGAGTTTACCGTCGTTTGTTTTGTATGATGTGTGATTTTTCTTCGCGTAATTCGTGATGAACCATTCCAAGTTTCGCAGTGAAATACCACTCGTCTTATCGAGAATGTTCATCAATTTAGTCCTGTTTTCCTCTTCGTTGTAGAAATTATTTATAGATGTTAGTAGGATACCAGTTTTACTCATTACCAATCATAGTATTCAAATCTATAAGCTCCTTTGAACGTTGACAACCGGGGCAACCCTGAACAAACATTTTTTCGGGACCATGTGTATGGGTAATGTTCCTCGTGATATGTACATGTTCTAAGCGATTATATTGAGCCGCATGATGTCTACAGTACCCATTATTTGTTCCCCTAAATGTACACCTCCGCCCATCATTCTTAGTACCTTTGCAGATCGTTCCCGAGAATATCTCAGGGATATCTTTTAGAAGTAAATCCAGAGAAATCCCATGCTTCTTGGAGATGATGGTGACGTATTCGTTCATGATAGAAACAATACGTTGATTAACCTCCTCCTCGAATAGTTCAATAATCTTGTCATATAGACTCATGTCTTATTACTACTTTGTTCGTAGTTTTTAAATAAGTCTTCAATCGATTCACTTCTCGTGGATGCTTTAATCCTTTCCTTGAGATCTGCAACCTTCCCGGAATCATCGAGACCCAAGCGCTTACACTCTTCCATGAGTTGTTCCTTCTTCATCCCACTCAGAGCGGGACCAGTCTTTTTCTTCTTGGGTTTGTGCTGTTCCAAAATCTCCCCAAATATCTCTTGTTTAGGGTTTTCAAATAAGGGGTCGAGGAGATCGCATACTGGATTCAAAAACTTATTTTCGAAATAATACAAGTAATCAACCGGGATATCATTATCTTCGACGTATTTGGGATCCTCAGACTTTTCAAACGCTTTGGCCTTTGGATCACCTGTATTCGTGAGAAGGTACGGCACGCGGTCACCCGATTGCGGTTCTGACCCTGGTTTGCGCTGTCGCATCTTATGAACAACTTGTACGTGCGCTTGATTGATTTCACCTATTCGGTGTCCCGTGACAGACACAGATTCACCACTTACTTTGTACGTGTCCGATAGGGACTGACTGAGTACCAACTTAGCATTTGGGACGTCACCCGAGAGGAGTTCAATCGCTCGTTCTTTAGCCAATTCCATGGGAGGACCCGTATCAGGTGCATTCAGAACGACATCGAGAAGCTCTTTACACACCTCACGCACGTGTGGAGTATTATCTCGGCGAACAACCTGGAGTCCCTTGATATCCACATAGTCCATATGCATTTGGTCATCCTTCCCTTTTGTCCATAACTTAGCGGCGTACCGTTTTTTGGAATACAAGAAATAGGGCCAGTACACCTTCTCGAGTTCCAGGTTATTTGGCTTCTTGAAGAGTGCGGAACACTCCTCAGCCGCTCGCTCACCCACTTCCCAGCTGTACTTGACAGCTTCTTCACCTGTTCGTCCCCCAACATCAAACTCAACCATAACTGAATCGGTGTCCCCATACCTTACCTTTGCCCCCGGAAAGTTCGCCTCTACGTAATTCTTCGTTTCTTCAATCATCCCCCGTCCCCTCGAAGTCGTCGTGGAAGCAATTGGAACACATGGAAGGATTCCTTTACCAGCTCCGGTGAAACCATAGACCGAGTTCATCGAAACTTTGTACGCCAACTGTTTACCGTTGTACACTTCTTTCATCGAACCCGTAGCTGCTGCCATGTCCTTTTTGGCCTTTTTACGAAACTGTTTGAGCTCCAAGAGAATCGCTGGTAAGAGACTTGGCACACCTTGGGCGAACTTGTACACTTTTTCACCGATCTTGAACGTCTCGTAGGTGACACCCGGTACATTCCCGTAGCGCCTCTCATCCATCACGAGTGTCGAATAACAGAGATTATGGGCCATCATGATACTCGGATACAGAGCTTCGAAGTCAAGGGCAGTGATGGGTGTATAATATGCCCCCTTTTGTGCCTCAAGAACCGTCGCACCCTCGTATGGCTCTTCTGGAAGTGCCCCGTACTTAATAGTTGGAACCATATATCCAAGCTCGCGTGCCTTTTTTGAGAGCTGAGAGAAGACCTTGATTTGCTGTCCACGTTCGACGAGGAAACAAAGGGGAACCCACGTAGCCTTAGCCATCTCGAGTAAATTGAGGAGTGTACAAAGCTTCTTCAAAAGTCTATGAGGCAGGAGCGTATCCTTAATACAATACTCGGCGACTTCACCCAATTTGACCGGATCTTCTTCTATGAAACGCGCAAACATCTCCTTTGGGGGCATATCAATTTTCTGATCTCCGAGATACAGTTTAGACACTTCGTTAAGTTTATACGAGTCCAATTTGTATCCCTTCTTCACCTCGTGGAAAAGATCGAATATGAATCGTCCGGACATGGGGAGAAGTTTCAGGAAATTGTCACCCAGGGCACTCGAACTCAACTTTTTCATCAGGAGTTCACTCGGAGGATCGTGAAGTTTTCCGAGGTTGAAAAACTCAGGAGAGCAGTCTACCATATGCGCCCTCGTGTACATGTACTCAAGATCGAATCCAAATATATTCCAACCGGTCATGATATCGATATCTTTCTCATGAATATACTTTTGAAACGCTTCGAGCATCTCACGTTCAGTATCAAAACTCACAACATCTGGGCCCTCTGTCTTTTTGTAGCACAGACATACTTTCTCATATGGTTCGTCATTACCAAATGTACACAGAGAAATAGCAATCTGGAAACATGCATCGTCTGGAACGTTTGCATCCGGAAACTTACCTGTGGAGCTGTTACACTCGATATCGACGGATGCCACGACGAATGGAGCGATATCATCCCGATCCACTGGTTTAAGGGTTTGCCAGTCGTTACACCACAGGTCGATATCAACCTTTGCGAGATGTGAACGAACACAGTCGCTTCCGGTGTCGATCCAACCCGTCGATTGGATTCCAGTGCGATGCATTAATCTCAGGACGGGATCGATATTGGCTTCGTACAGGTGATATTTCCTGAACTTGTTATTGTAATTGAAGACCGATGCCACCTTTCGGCGGTCCACGAGTGTCTTGAAGTTGAGACGCATGTACGCAAACTTTTCGTTATTCTGAAACCCCCAAACATCCTTCTTCTCTACGATACTATAACTCGTGACGTGGTCAGATTTTATATTGTTAATATCGTTGAAAAGAACACGAACATCTTGATCGGTCGTACCCCTCGGTAATTTCACAAAGAAATAAGGTTCAAACACCGTCGTCACACACACAGACTTTCCATTCTCAGTCTTTCCCAGAATACTAATCAGGTGTTCTTCATCTACGTCTCGGGCCTCCCATGTCAGGGCTTGGAATGCCACCATGTGTTTATAAGGATCCAAATTTTTAATATCGTTTATTAATAAATGTCTGCTGCTTTAATTGACCTCGTGTCCGTGGGCGCCCAGGATGTATTCATCACTGGCAGTCCTCAGGTCAGCTTTTTTCGTCAGAACTACAAGCGCTATACAAACTTCGCCATGAAGCCCGAGCGCATGGATTTCATCGGTACTTTCGGTGAGAACAACGAAGTGACCATCCCTATCCGTTCCAAGGGTGACCTCATGAGCTACATCTGGATCGAGGCGAATGGTATCGCAGGTATCCAGACAAACTCCTCCGGTCTTTTTTCCGCGAACGCTTCGAACCCCACTGAGTTTTCTCTGTGGATCGGTGGTCAGAAGGTTTCTCAGCTCGATTCACTTTACATTCAAGGTGTACACAACCCTCTCATGCGAGACTCTGCCGCTAAGGCGTCTTTCGCTGTGACGACCAACGTCAAGAAGGAAAATCACTCGGGTAACTACTACATGATCCCCTTCTTTTTCGGTGAGGACTGGACCAAGTCGCTTCCTCTGGTCGCACTCCAGTACCACGATGTCGAAGTCCGTGTGAAGTGCCGTGATGGGTTCACCCCGGGGAGCACCCCCAAAGTGTACGGTAACTACATCTACCTCGATACTGATGAGCGCAAGTTCTTCACTGATACCGAGCACGAGCTTTTGATCACTCAGACGCAGTACCAACTCGCCAGTAACACTGATACTGAGATTGATCTCACGTATTTCAACCACCCAGTGAAGTCCGTGCACGTAGTTTCCGGTAACGCCACTGGTAGCCAATGGGGAACTGAGTTCAACTTCGACACGTCTTCGCTGTACATCAACGGTACAGCTCTCTTTGAGAACACCTCTAACGTCTATCACCACGATGTTGTACCAGAGATGCACTGTACCGATCTTCCCGATAACATTCTCGATGATCTTCCCACCTACTCGTGGCCCCTGTGTCTCACCATGAGTAAGATGCAGCCCACTGGCTCGCTTAACTTCTCCCGTATCGATAACGCCAAGCTCGTACTCACCAATCCCACCGGTGGTAATACCCTCCACCGTGTCTACGCGGTCAACTATAACATTCTTCGTATCAAGAATGGTATGGCTGGTGTTGCATTTGGTAACTAAGTCAACGACTCATTTTCAAAAAAATAAGATAAAATGGTAAAGTCCCGCAAGACGTCCAAGTTTGTCATAGACCTTGGACCTGAGATTGACAAGGTGGTGAAGAAGAAGAATGCAAAGATCAGGAAACAGAGGGTGATCATCGCAGAATTACAGGATAAGCTTCACAACAAGACAGATGACATGAAAGTCAAGAAACAGAAGCTCGTCATTACGTCACTTCAGGGTACCGTAGATGAACTCGCAGTCAAATTGAAGGGGGTGGAGAATGAATTGCGAGCATACAAAGTGAAACGTAGTGGCATCAACAACAAAACAATCGAATACGCATTTAAGAGATTGGGGGAAGGGTATCCCCTTTCAAGGATGAAACCAAACACACAACTCTTGATTCAACAGTCTGGTCGATGGGATGAGGCTCGAAAGATTCACGCACAAAGAAAGTTATGTTAGCTCCAATTGTCAATCAAAGTTTTCGTCTTTTCGTACATTCGCTTCCCATGAAACGTCTTGTCCTTTTCACCTTCCCAAATTGTGAGTCGGTCTTCGAGGAATCCCTTGAACTTCTCCGAGTCACAATCAGACTTGTATCGAACCTTTTCGCCCTTAAGTGCATTCTCTACAACAGAGGCACACCTTTTAGCATACATAGCTTCACGCTCGATGGGTGTAAGTCGCGAAGTGGTCTCTTCGTTTTTCTTGCCGAGTGCCATTTATCGTAAAAACATCTAAAGCTTTATATATGATACCTCTCGTCGTTGTCGGTGGTCTCGCAGCTCTCACAGCCTATACATACTTCGGTCAAAATCTCATCTCCTCAGAGGAAGCCAAAAGACTCATCAAAGATGGTAAGATAAAGGCGGTCATCGATGTTCGCACCGCCACCGAGTGGCGAGCTGGTCACTATCGCGGAGCGTTGCATATCCCTGTCGACAAAATTAACGAAAAGACGGTGGCTGAACTCCCAAAACGAGGTCTTCTCGTCTACTGCAACACTGGACAGAGGGCCAGATTTGCGGCAGAGAAATTAGAGGACCTCGGATTTAAAGATGTGTATTACATCGCTGGGTTGTATTCGAGTTTGTAAGAGTCTTTCCAAACGTTCCCTCTCCCTCTTCATGAACACAGTCAATTGAATAACTTTACCTTTGAGTGTGACTCGACCGCGCTGTTTTGTAAATGAAACATTCTCTACACGCACCAAGTCGACCCAAGACATTTTAGACTCGGGTGTCTTACTGTGATGTATCGCCAGTACAGCCGCATCTCGTTTCACCTCTCTGGGTACTTCATCTCCCTCGTAACAAATAACGACATGCGATCCAGGATATCCAGACGTATGCATCCACCATTCTTTAGGATTACTCTCCATCGTGAGTATATCGTTGTCTTTTGCATTTTCACCCACTTTAATAACCGTCCCATTTTGAGACGTGTAGCAAAACATACAATAATAAAAACTTAAATCCTTATATACGATGCACGTCGTCATCCAACCAAGTCCGTCCGTGGCCCATAAACTAAGAGTAACTTTACCCAACCAGAGATCCATCGATTTCGGCAATCGCTCAGTTCAGCATTACCCCGACCACGGTAATCCCAGGCTCATGCGTGCGCATCTCATTAGGAAGGGTGCTATCGTTCCTAAGGAGCTGCGAATAGAGAGGGATCCGTATGAGATTCATAGAGAGATGATGAAAATTGATAAAAGTTCTAAAGAGGATTGGGATGACTATTTCAGGGCTGAATATTGGGAAAGGTGGATATTGTGGACGTACCCGAACGTTAACAAGGCGAAGTTGTACATGACCATGCGTCACGGTGTACTTTTTATGCCGACACCGGAAGATCTTTGGTTCTGTAAAGATTTTTAATCTTTTATAAAAGTAGAATGGATTGTGGTGTAGACACCATAGAAACCCAGGATGAAACGGGAGCCACCCGGGGTATTGAAATTATTCCGAAAGGATGTGAACCCGTCAGTGAAGATATATGCAAATCTGGATTCATGGCACCCACCGAAAATGTGTCATTTCCCGAAAACGCCCTCGAACAGTGCTGCAAATGCAAGGAGGGTGAGGCGTGTCCGTATTGTGAAAATCCCGACGCGTGTACCGATGAAGAAAAGCGAGATTTCATCACCAACGAAGATTGTTTCGCAGCATCAGTAGGGCCTTCGTCTGAGGATGTTCCCGAACCCGAACCCGAACCCGAGGAGGGTGGGGATGTCAATATCTTTTATATCATAGGTATGATGTTATTTGTAATCATAATGATCACCGTGATGATTTTATTCGCCCGTAGATCCAAAACCGTCAGAGCCGCGTAAAGTTTCTTCGAGTAGACCAATTTCCTTAATTATAGGTGTCTCACACCTCTCCAAAATAAGTTGAGCAATACGATCACCCTTCTTGATTTCAAAGTTTTCCATACCATGATTGAATAGGACAACCTTGACTTCACCGGTATAATCGGGATCTATGACTCCTGCACCCACATTAATGCAGTGTTTCACCGCGAGACCTGAACGAGGTGCGACACGGCCGTAGACGCCTTCAGGTAACCTGATCGCTATTCCAGTACTGACTAAAGCTCGCCCCGCTTGGCACGGTACAGTCGCATCTTCGGAGCTATATAAATCATATCCCACAGCACCATCAGAACCACGAGTAGGCAGACGAGCATCGTAACAAAGCTTCTTGACCCCGAGAGGCATCTGTTTGTATTACAAACGAAATCCTTAAGTCGATGGTTGACTAAATCTAGGAGATATCCCATTTCTAGCTCGTTCCGTGTATACCAATTTCAAACATAAATATGGAAGTCCATAAATTACTATATACGGCCACTTCATAAGATAGTATATTATAATTCTTATGCATACATATCGACGGGAAGAACTGATTTACATAGCATTTTTAAATATGGATCTCATATTTAAAAATGCACTCAAAGGGTTTCGAACCCCTGACCTCAAGCTTACTAAACTTGCGATATGCTGAGAGCGGGGTTCGAACCCGCGCGTGCATAGCACAGACGTTCTTAAGACGCCCTCCTTAGACCACTCGGACATCTCAGCACATTGGAGTCTCCCATCAAATCTTTAAGTGTTTAGATGGTGGTTCAAATGCTAGTTTGTCCTTGAGTTCCTTACGCTGCTTCATCTTCTTGATGTCTGCACCTTGGCAATCATGTTTCGTTAAATTTAAACAACTGGGACAAAAACTTCCATCGCAATATTTACAATCCATAGGAACACCACACTTCTTCTTACAAAGTTGACACGGCATTTCTATTATTAATTCAGATAAAGATTTTAAGTGACTTTCGTGTAGTAATGTCCCTCACACTCGCCGTCGCAAAACCCGTCACCGGAGAATATAAGCGTCTCAAGAAGACCCTCAAGAACTCTACAGCTGCTTATGGTTCTGCTTTGAGTGCTTCTTACTTCATCACACAAGGGGCTGATCAAGGTGTATCTGCGGTCGTGGGAGCTGCTGCGTCGTACGCGTACGTGACCCTTCTATCGGACAGGGTGGATAATTTCGAAACTTCGACATTTCAAAAGGAGTTTTTGGCACCTCTGAGTGCCGCTGCTTTTGAAGTGTCGTGGAATAACGCACCTTTCGCGTTCGACTTTGATTATGGAGCCACATTTGTAGGATTCTTAGCGTATAAATTCGCACTCTCTACCGTGTTGTACCAAACCGTGAGAGAAATGATGATTGGGGATAGTGAAACCTTCTACGACACAGAGGAGAAGGTCTATAACGACCTTAGCGAAGACGAGTAAATTTACGCAAAGACGCGATAGCCCGCGGCGTTCAGTCTGGAAAGCTCACGGGCAACCTTGACGACGCGACGAGGAGACATAACTCCTTCCTCAACGCGTATTTTAAGCTTAAACTTAGCCTCCTTGTTTAGACCCTTCATGGCACCGATACGCTTGATAGCCTCCTTCTTCGTGATAGGCTGAGCCTTCTTGGTGGGCTTGGGGATACGCACGGGGGAAACCGCCCGAACCACCTTCATTGTGGGAGTCGTGATACGAGTGGTCATGTTCCTCATAAAGTTTGCGGCAATCTTCCTGTCGAGAGCCTTCTTTTCAGCGCGCTTCTTAGCAGCGGCACGCTTCTTAGCAGCTTCGGGGTACAACTTGGCTAAGGGGACGTTATTGTACAGATGTAAATTATCAGTGCGAACACCCCTTTTGGCAGCATGGCGGAGTAAATCTTTCGCAAGAGGGGAGTTCTTGGCGCGCACCTTGATGCCACCACAAAGTTCCTTTACAGTGAGTTTTTCAGCTTGAACAATACCATACTTCTTGGCAACCTTCACCACCTCAGCCTTTTTGTGGAGACGGCACTTTTTCGAACCGATCTTGAGATCACCCGCCTTGTCTACAGAAACGAGTACTGGAGTCATTGTTTAATAGATGTTGAGAAAATAATATAACAACGTCAATCAGGTTTTGCAGTTGGGGGGGGGCATTGTCGATCAGTTTCATTTACGATTTCGGGACAC
>Ga0213863_10001588_pt1 | contig 16422 bp, 10 predicted proteins | sample PICome_8_FD_160128 | JGI IMG/M metagenome (GOLD analysis project Ga0213863, IMG submission 160128) | Coastal seawater microbial communities near Pivers Island, North Carolina, United States - PICO497 | ecosystem: Environmental > Aquatic > Marine > Coastal | place: USA: North Carolina... | reverse complement strand
ACCCCCGACGACGGGCCGCCTCCCCCGAACTACCGGGCCCCCCTAGAAAGCACCATGCGAACGCAGGCTTCCTCTGGCGATCGAGTCATCTCCGCACGCTCCTTCCTTCCCGCTGCCCTCGCCGGGCTCGCGCTCCTCGCCGGATGTGGTTCCGGCTCAGGATCTAGCGGGAGCGGGGGGGATCTGTCGATCCAAACCTGTTCCCTGAACTGCTCCGTCGGCACGGGCGGCGATCAGGTCTTCTGCATCGTTCGGAACGTGACGGAGAACGGCGAGGTCTCGGTGACCTTCTCGGCTCCGATCGATCCGACCACCCTGACGCCGTCGACCTTCCAGGTCACCGACGTCGCGAACGGCACGGCTCCGGACGGACTGCGCTTCCTGGACCCCCTCGATCCCCGCAGGGTCATCTTCCGCCCCGCGATCACCTTCGTCGGCGGCTCGGTGGCCTTCTCTCTCGCGGCCAACCGCAGCTACGAGATCCGGATCCCCGGCGTGCAGCAGGGCGACGCAGGCCCCTACATCAGGAGCACGAGCGGCTCGGCCAACCAGAGCCGGATGCTCTGCACGATCGAGACCACGGAAGGCGTCGAGGACATCGTTCCGGGTAACCCTGAGGTCGATGTGTTTGTGGACGTGGACGTGACGGAGCCGGGCGGCGCCTTCACCACTGAGCGGACGCAGATTGGCAGCAGCGTTCAGAGCGCGGTGGAGAACGTCGCGGCGTCCTCGAAGATCTATTTTGAGTTCAACGAACTCATGAACCTGCCGACCGTCGCGAACGTGGTGACCGGGGAGTCGCTGACGATCTTCGTCGAGTTGGATACCGATGGCGACATCTCCACCTCTGGCGCCGACAGGATTCCGATCCCCGGCACCTTCGAACTCGAGGTGGACCAGTTCACGCTCACGACGGCGGCGACCTTCACGCCCTTCGGCGACATCCCCTCGGCGGGGCAGAATCAGCGTCTGCTCGTCGTGCGAGTGACGACGCTCGTCAAGGACATCGCGAACAACTCCGTCACCAGCGCGAGCGGTGGCGGTGTGCTTGTCGCCATCCCCGAGGTTCAGACCTTCGGCCAGATCGTCCTCCCCGACGCGGATGGCGAGGGATTCACCAACACCGACCTCGAGAACCCCGCCCAGACGGGCGCCGAATGGGGCGGTGGCCGCCTCTCGGTCGGCCTCACGGGTGGCTCGGGCCGTCTCGGGTCCATCAGGGTCGCCGCGGGCGAATCCCTTGTCCTGGACACGGACAGCCAGATGTTCCCGGCGACGGGGATCGCGCAGATCGACGTGCTGGGCAACAACTCCGGTACCCCCGGAGCGCCGGTCTACCCCAACTCGGTGACGGTCACGGATGGCGTCTTCGAGCTCTCTTCTTTGGTGATCGAGCCGACCGGCACGCTGATCCTTCGGGGCTCCAACCCCGCGCGACTCCTGGTGCGAGGACGCATCGACTTCCAACCGGGCTCGGTGGTTGATCTCTCAGGCGAGTCCGCGCCCGAGCACGATTCGTCCACCCCGGGTGATCAGGTGACGTCGGCGACGGCGCCGGCGGGGGGTCCCAACGGAGCGCTGGGCGGTCTTGGAGCTGACCGGGCGGACCTTACCGGGACAAACCTGAACGGGGCTGGTGCGCTCTTCAACCCCGGAGCCAACCGCGACGGCGCCAGTGGCGGCGGAGTCGGCGGCACGGCCATCGCGGCGGGCCCCGGCGGGGATCGCTTCCCCGTTACCTTGCCGCTGAGTTCCTCAGCGAACGCGGGCAACACTCAGGGCGTCGGGTACAACGTCGTCCCTGACCCCAGGTTGGCGACCTTCATCACCTGTGTCTCCCAGCAGCTTGGCGGCAGCGGGGGCGGTGGTGGTTACGCGCTGCTCGGCGGCGACGGAACCTCGCAGCCGGTTGGCCCTTTGCTCGACACCGAGAACCCCGTTGGCCTTGGCCTCAGCCCCGGAAACACCGCGGGCGGAAACAACGGCGCGCTGGGTCTCGTCACTCCAAATCAGACCAGTGCTGGATACGACACCCGTCTGCTTCGCTGGCAAGAGGGTGACCTCCGTGGCGGAAGCGCTGGCGGTGGCGGTGGCAACCACACTTACGGCACGACGAACAACGCTGGCGGCGCGGGGAACAACCCGCCGGCGGCGACTTGCCTCGGCTTCTTCAACATCCTCGAAGCCGGCGACTGGATCGACCACAGCGGCGCGAGCGGCGGCGCTGGCGGCGGAGCACTTGAGCTCCTCGCCGGACGTGAAGCGCTCCTGGCCGGCTTCGTCGACGCCTCTGGCGGCTTCGGTGGCGGTTCCCTGTCGACGACCGGAACGGCCGGTTCCTTCGCCATGCCGGGCGGCGGAGCCTCCGGCGGTGCGCTCCGGGTCCGCTCCCCGATTGTGAACATTGCGGCGACCTCGCAGCTCAACATCAACGGCGGCCTCGGGGGGTTCGCACCCTGGTCGCTGACGACCGTTGGTGCGCCTGTCCAGGCCCGTGGCGGCATGGGGAGCCCGGGCCTCGTCCGGGTCGAGGATTCGAGCGCCAGCGGCGCTCCCATCAACTACGAGGACGTGAGGCAGCGAGTTCAGCCCTTTGATCCGTTGCCCGGCAACGAGCTCACGGCGCTCGACTTCCTGAGCGTGCAGGCGGGCTACCTTGACGCCTCGACTGTGGGGACCATGCGCCCGGACACGCTCAACGGCGGAACCTCCTGCTGGATCCGGCCCGAGGGCAACTTCCTCCAGCTGGTCTTTGAAGCGGACTCTGGCGCCTCGGTCGCAGAGCAGGGGTGGACCATGGACGTCGTAACCTCCGGCGGCCTGCGCCCCTTCCGCGGCACGAGCACCGCCTTCCCGAACGAGTGGGAGGCTGTCTTCGGCAACGATCTGGGCACCTCGCCGATCGTCGTGCGTTTCCAAGGTGGCCGCTCTCAGTCCTCGACGCTTACGGACCCCTGCAACGTCGACGTGAACGATCCGTTCGGCGAGGTCCTCCCGGGCTCTCTGACCCCCTGGGTGGGTCACCCTGCAGAGCTCGGCGTCGTGACGACGCCTGGCGGCGCGAACTACACGCCGAACATGATTCGCTTCTGCGTCCTCTTCGACAAGACGAACGTCGTGGGTGACAACCCGGGTCAGACGCTGATCAACGAGTTGGTCTTGGGCGTCACGAACCTGAAGATCATCGCCAACCCCGACTGACCCTTGGATCTTTGGACGGTCGGAAGGGCCCGCCCGCGCCTGGCGCGGGCGGGCCCTTCCTTGGTTCCCATTGCCGCTCCACTGCGAATAGCTTGAGCTCCACCGATCAGGTCGAGGATCCGTACTCCGGAGTCCTTCAGGCGGGTGCGGTCGTCGTCTGCGCCTCGGACGTCCGGTTTGACGCGGCGGTTCGGTTTGCCGACGGACGGATCGAGGCCATCGAGCCGGCGGACGCGCTCACGTCAAGCGAGCAGCAGAGCGTCCTTGCACCGGGGCTGGTTAATGCTCACGCTCACCTGGATCTTGGTGCTGGCCCGCCCAGCGCGCCTCCTGCCGGTGGCTTCCTCGGCTGGGTCGCAGCGGTGATGAGCGCTCGCGAGGAGATCACCGCGGCGGAGGTAGGCGCGGGGGCCCGGCTCGCGGCCAGCCGGCTCCTCGCGACGGGGACCACGACAGTGCTCGACATCGACGCCAACGACGCGGCTCGAGAGGCCCTCGAGGCATCACCTCTGCGCCTCGTGTCGATGCGAGAGGTGATCGATGGCTCCCCCTCGACGCCCAATGACCGCACCGATGCGGCCTTGGGACTTGCACGCGAGGCCGTCCTCCGGCCGACGTCCGAGCGTCGCGCGCCGGGGCTCTCGCCCCACGGGGTCCATACCGTGAGCGACATGCTCCTCGCAGAGCTCTCGAGGCTCGCGACGGGGTTACCGGTCGTGACCCACTGGGCAGAGACCCCAGAGGAGACTCGCTGGATGCTCGAGGGCTCGGGCCCCTTCAGCGCGTGGCTTGGCCCGTCACCGCTCATCTCAGGTACGGAGCGCCTGCGGCGGGCGGAGCTGCTGCGCGGGGCTCTGCTGGTCCACGGCAACTGCCCTGCGCCCGGGGAGCTCGAGGCCCTGGCCGGGTACGGAGTCACCGTGGTGCACTGTCCAGGCAGCCACCGGTACTTCTCCCGTCCTCCGTTCAGGGTGCAGGACTTCTGCTCGGCAGGGATCCCGGTCGCACTCGGAACGGACTCCGCGGCGAGCAACGAGGGCCTCGACATGCACCGTGAGATGCGGCTCGCCCGGGAGACCCTCGGCGTGAGCGGGGCCGAGGCGTGGCGGATGGCGACCGAGGTGGGGGCCCGGCACGCCCCCTGGGCCCATGTCACCGGACAACTCGGGGTCGGGGACGCCGCCGACCTTCAGCGTCTGCGCCCTGCGGCTTGGCCCGCGGAGGCTCGGCGAGACGGGGAGGCGCTGCTCGATATTCTCACGGCTACCGAGCCGGCGGTAGAGGGCGTCTGGGTTGCGGGTGCGCGGATCGAGCGCTGAATTGGGGCAAGGTGCTGAGAAATCCACGACGAGGCGCTACACGTAAGGAGTTCACGCCGAATGCACTGTTCCACATGAGCACCCCTCGAACCGAATACCAACCGCCTCAGGCGACGGCCGCCCAGCTTGAGGCTGTTGAACTCCTCCGCTCATCGGAGCGGATCCTCCTCACGGGGCACGAGCGCCCTGACGGGGACTGTCTTGGCTCCCAGGCCGCCCTCGCCCGCGTCCTCAACGCTCGCGGGCAGAGCGCCTTCGTCCTCAACCCTGACGCGCCCGAGGCGCGCTACGGCGAGGTGACCGAGCTGGCCGAGTTCCTCGTGGATGACGGGGGGGCGATCCCCGATCACGACCTCGTGGTCATGCTGGACGGAGGGGACCTCACGCGGACGGGTCATCTTTCGGAGCGCCTGGAGGCCGCGCCCTCGCAGAAGCTGGTCGTTGACCACCACCTCCATGAGGGCGACGAGTGGTGGGACCGCGCGTTCATCGACACCACGGCCTCGGCGACAGGCGTCCTCGTGCGCCGCATCGCGGGGCACCTCGGCGCAGAGATCGACGCCGGGATCGCGCGCGCGATCTTCACGACGCTCGTGACGGACACGGGGTGGTTCAAGTATTCGAATACGGATGAGGAGACGATGCTCATCGGCGCCGAGATGTTGGGCGCGGGTGTTCGGCCGGCTCAGGTCTACAGCGACCTCTTCCAGCGGCAGGAGCCAGAGCACCCCCGAAGCCTCGCCGCGGCCCTGACGCGGACCGCCTACTTCGCGGACGGAGCCATCGCCGTGATCGACCTCCCCCTCGGGCCCGATGGTCGATCGTCCGCCGCCGACGGCGACGTGGCCCTCGACATCATCCGCTCCGTGGAGCAGGTCGAGGTCGCCCTGATCGTCCGGGAGATCGGAGCCTCGAGGACGAAGCTCTCGGCGCGGAGCAAGGGCGCCTTCAACGTCCAGAAGCTCGCCCATCGCTTCGGCGGCGGCGGGCACGCCAAGGCCGCGGGGGCCACCATCGAGCAGCCCTTGACCCACGCGCGCCTCGACCTCGTGGAGGCGGCCGTGGAGCAGCTGGCCGGGACGGAAGATCGACGCGCCAAGCCGCGCTCTGCGGCAGAGGCGGAAAGGCGAAACCGAGGAGCGTAGACTCTAGGCACCTTGAAGCTGGCGATCGTCTCTGACCTGCACTCCAACATGGAGGCCACCGACGCGGTCTTCGCGCACATGCGTTCCCTCGGGGTCGAGGCGATGTGCTGCCTTGGGGACGTCGTCGGCTACGGGCCGGATCCAGCGCACTGCGCAGACCTGGTCCGCGGCCACGCGGACTTCACCGTCATGGGGAATCATGACGAGGCCCTGTTCCATGGGGCTGAGGACTTCAACCCCCACGCCCGCACCGCCATCGATTGGACCCGTGCGCAGCTCAGGCCGAGGTGGTGGAGCTCCTCGGAGACCAAGGGCCGCTGGCGCTGGCTGAGGGAGCTCCCTTTGGAGCACCGGATCGGCCGCTTCCACTTCGTCCACGGGTCGACCAGGGACCCGGTGCGCGAGTACGTCCTGTCGACCGACGGGTTCTTGAACCCGAGCAAGCTGCGGGGGATCTTCGAGTCGTTCGAGGGCGTCACTCTCTGTGGGCACACCCACCACCCCGGCGTGCACACCGAGGACCTCGGCTTCCTCGGCCTCGAGGGCGCGGGCGAGCTGACGATCGAGCTTCCCCAGGGAGAGAAGCGGATCGTCAACGTGGGGTCCGTCGGGCAGCCCCGAGACGGCGACAACCGCGCCTGCTACGCGGTACTGACCGAGGACTCGCTCACCTGGCACCGGGTCCCCTACGACTATCGAGCGACCATGGACAAGATCCTGGCCGAGGGTGCCCTCAGCGAGATCCTCGCGCGACGCCTCGCGCTCGGGAAGTGAGCCGACCGGCTCTCCTCAGGAGAGCCTGAGCGTCGCCTTGATGAGGTGCCGCAGGATCTCGGGGTTCTTGCGCAGGCGCCGCTGGCTGTAGGCCCGCCACTCGGGACCGTAGGGGACATAGGCGCGGACGCACTTGCCGCGCTCCTTCCAGTCCAACCAGAGCCGCTCCTGGACCCCGAGCAGGACCTCGAAGTAGGTGCGATCCTCGGCGATCCCCGCCGCCGCTTGCCGCTCGAGGACCGCGTCTGCCATCACGCCGTCGTGGGTGGCCACCGCCACGGTGTGGCCGTTCTTGAGCAGGGTCTCGGTGAGGTCAATGAAGGCCTGCCTGATGGGGTCCGGCTGGGTGTGGGCGATCTCGGCGGGCTCCAGATAGATCCCCTTGACCATCCGCACGTCGCAGTCGTCCGGCAACGCGTCGACGTCGGCTGGCGTCCGGAAGAGGCGTGACTGGAGCACGATGCCGACGTTGTCGAAGCGTGCCCGGAGCGCGCGGAAGACCTCGAGGGTGTCGTCCGTGGTGGAGTGGTCCTCCATCTCGACGCGCGCAAAGACGTCGATCTCGGAGCAGTGCTGGAGCAGCTCGGCGTAGAGCTCCTCGCAGAGGTCCCTGGAGATGCGCAGGCCGAGGTGGGTCGGCTTGACCGAGACGTAGCTATCGAGCCCGGCCTCGGAGGCCGCCGTGGCCGCCGCCTGGTAGGTCCGCAGGACGTCCCGCGCCTCGGCCTCGTCCGCCACGTCCTCGCCCAGGATGTCTAGGACACCCAGGTAGCCGCGGGCCTGCAGCCCCCGGAGCTTGTCGAGGGCCTCCTCAATCGTCTCACCCGCGATATAGCGAGCCGAGAGCTGCCGCATGAGCGGCCTCGGGATGGCGGGCAGAGCAGAGAGGACGGCGCGTTCGAGGAGGTTCACTTCAGGTGCGGTCTTGGGATAGATCGGGCGTCCGAGTGGAAGCCAGCCCGGCCATTCGCTGACCGGGCTGCCCCCGGATCATAGGATCTCCGTGGAGGACGCTCACGATGGTGAACAAGGAACGAGAAATCGTGCTGGCCCTGGCCACCTTCCCCGGAGAGGAGGAGGCGGCGGCGCTGGCGAGGCAGCTGCTGGCGGAGGGCCTCGTGGCCTGCGTCAACATCGTCCCGGGCGTTCGGAGCCTCTACCGGTGGGAGGGGGCGGTCCAGGATGAGTCGGAGGTGCTGGCGCTCATGAAGACCCACCGCTCTCTCGCGGACGAGCTGGTGAGGCGGGTGGTGGAGCTGCACCCCTATGACACACCCGCGGTCTCGGTGCTCTCTCCCCATGCGGTCGCGCGTGACTACGGCGCGTGGGTCACGGGCTTGCTGCGCCGGGAGGGTGAGCGGTGAGCGTGGCCGGAGAAGAGCGGAGCGGCAAGATAGCCAGGAGAGCTGGGCTGGGGCTGGGAGCCTGTCTCTTCCTGGGGCTTCTCTTCATCCCCGGGCTGCCACTCGACCCCATGCAGCGGCGCGTCGCGGCGGTGACCGCCCTCACCGCGTCGCTGTGGCTGAGCGTGGCGATTCCCGTGGGCGCCACCTCCTTGATCCCAGCGGCGCTCTTCCCGCTCCTCGGGGTCCTCGACGCCCGTGAGGTGGCGCCGATCTACCTGCGCGATCTCGTGCTGCTGTTCCTGGGCGCCTTCATCATCGCCCTGGGCCTCGAGCGATGGAACGTCCATCGGCGCCTCGCTCTCGCGGTGATCCAGGCGGTGGGCTCGTCGCGCCGCCGCCTCGTCCTGGGGTTCATGGCGGCCGCTGCCTTCCTTTCGATGTGGATCAACAACACGGCGACCACGCTCATGATGCTGCCGATCGTGACCGCGGTCCTCGGGCGCGTCGAGGAGGATGATGTCGCCGCCGGACGCCCCTCCGATGGCGGCCGGTTTGGCTGGTGCCTCCTGCTCGGTGTGGCCTACTCGGCCTCGGTGGGAGGGATGGCAACGCCCGTGGGGACCGCGCCGAACCAGGAGTTCCTCGGGCAGTTCGGGACGCTCTTTCCAGACGGCCCGAAGCTGACCTTTGGTGAGTGGTTCATCGCCTTCGCGCCCCTCACCATCTTCTTCGTACCCCTGGCCTGGCTCCTCCTCACTCGCGTGGTCTACCCGGTCTCGGACGTGGCCGGCTCCGGACGTGAAGCGGTGGCGGAGGAGCGGCGCCGGATGGGGCCGATGACGGTCCCGCAGAAGCGGATGGCCCTGCTCTTCGCTGCGACCGCCGCGCTCTGGGTCTTCCGCGCGGACCTGCGCATCGGCGCCCTGGAGATCCCGGGCTGGTCGCGGCTCTTCATGGGGGCGGAGGCGTCGGACCCCATGTGGTACGCGCAGCACAAGAACGACATCAGCGACGCCACGGTCGCCACGCTCCTGGGGATCCTGGCGTTCGTGATCCCATCAGGATGGCGTGGCGGTGAAGTCGGCGGCGGGCCCGAGGCCTCGGCGGAGGACGGTGACAGGCGGTTCCTGATGGACTGGCGTACGGCGTCGCGCCTCCCCTGGGATGTGCTGCTGCTCCTGGGCGGAGGCTTCTGCCTCGCGCACGCCTTCAAGGTCAGCGGCCTGGACGCCGTCCTCGGTGGGGCGCTCGCGCCGATCCTCGAGGGGCAGTCGAGCTGGCTCGTGGTCGCGGCCGTCTGCGTGCTGGTGGCAGGGCTGACGGAGATCACCTCGAACACCGCCACGACCGCCGTGCTCCTGCCGGTGATGGCCTCCGCGGCCAGCACCGCGGGCCTCGACCCGATGGTCGTGATGCTCCCTGCAACCCTCGCGGCCTCCGCGGCGTTCATGATGCCGGTGGCGACGCCACCGAACGCCGTCGTGTTCGCCACGCATCGGGTCCCCATGACCCGCATGGCCCGCGCGGGGATCTGGATGAACCTCCTCATGGCGGCGATCATCACCCTCGTATTCCAGCTATGGTCCAAGGGGCTTCTTGGCGTCTCGGACTCGGTGCCTGACTGGGCCCGGTGAGCGGATGTTGAACAGCAAGCCCAATGAGTCGATGTTGAAGAGCGAGGCAGGCGGATGAGTGAGGCGCAAGGGCCGTCCGGCGCGCGTTCAGCGGCGCCCGTGACGATCCCGGCGGCCATCGCTGGCGTCGCGCTCGGGGTATTGATCCTCACGGGGGTGGAGGGCACGGCGCGCTCGGTCCTCGCGGTGCTCCTCGTGCTCGGTGGCGGAGTGGGCCTCGGTCCGCTGCTCCTCCTGACTCCGGTGGAGCCGTCCGCGCTCAAGCTCTGGCTGTTCTCATCGCTCCTCGGCCTGCCCTTGGTCGGGGGCGCCTTCGCCGTGGCGAGCTTCATCCTCGGCGTCGAGGCCGAGGTCGCCTGGGCGCTCCCGTTCGTGCTCTCTGGGTTGGCCTCGGCTGCAGCCTCTCGGCGGCGACTCGACGTCTCCCCACCAGGGCGCGCCGCGCTCGGCGCGCTACTCATCGGCGGCGTCGCTGCGGTGGGGGGCTGGGCCCTCCTGGCCTCCGCAGGAGGCGTCGCGACCTGGCTGTCCGAGCCCGCGGCAGTGGCTCACATCACCCTGGCTGACGCCGCGATGGACGGCGCCCCTACGCCGAACCCCTGGTTCTATGGCGGCGCGCTGGACCTGCGGCATGCCGTGGGCATCGGACTTGCCGGGCTGGCCGCACCTGGGGCCATGTCAGTCGTTCAGGTGCTGCCGCTCCTGGTCGGCTGGTCCCTGCTCGTCCTGACCCTCGTCGGATACCTGGCCTCGGCCGCGGCCTTCCGGGAGCAGCGCGCTGAGCGGGCGGCCGGCCGGGACCTGCTCGCCGCTGCGCTGTGCCTCTCGGCGGTTGGATTGGATCCGGTGTGGCGGGCAATCACCGGGGGCAGCGGGCCACCCCCCCGGGCCGCGCTCGAGCTCGATCCCGCGGCGCTACTGGCCCGCGTCTACTGGTCAGCGGCGCTCCTCGCCGGGCTGCACGCTGTCCGCCGTGGGGCGCGGCCTTGGCCCGGGCTCGCGGCCACGATGACCGGTGCCGCGGCGCTCGCTCAGCCCTGGGCAGGCGCCTCGCTCGTCATCGCCCTGGGGCTTCCCGCCGCGGTGGCTCGACGGTCGGTGCTGATCCCGCTGCTCATGGGGGCCTGCCTCCCGGCGTTCTGGGCGGGCCGAACGCAGGGAGGATTCGTCCTTGATCAGGTCACGAGCGGCGTCCGTCCGGAGGCGGCCATCGGCGCGGGCGTCCTGGTCTTGCTCGGTCCCGCAGCGCTCGTCGGTCGGCGTTGGGCCCGCGTCGAGAGGGCCTCGGGGTATGGCCTCCTCCTGCTCCTCACCGCGGCGCTGATTGCGCTCGCTGGCCCGCGGACGGTGGCGCCGGTGGGCTGGGATCAGCACGCCCTCGAAGGCCTCGCGCTGACCCCGATCGCCCTGCTCGCCGCCCGGGGTCTCGCGGCCCTGGGCGCGGCGGGATTCGCCGTGGGGGCGGTGCTGGCGGCCGCTGGCGTCGTCGGACTCTGGAGCCCCGCGGGGGACCCGGGCGCCGCACGCGGATCGAGCGCCGGGCCGCCATTCACAGTGGCGGCGTCGGGGCTTGAGCTTGCGCGCGACCCCGACCTCGAGGAGGGGCTCGGCGAGGCCTTCCGCGAGGCTCGTCGGTTGGCGTCGGAGGTCGACGGGCCCGTCGCGCTCTTGCGCGGGGGGGAGGTGCGTTCCCGAGGAGGCAAGAGCCCCTCCCTCGCGCCGCTGCTGGCCGGAGCGAGCCTCTGGGCGGATGACGCGGCCCCGCCTGGAACCCGTCAGCCGCGCTTCGGAGCCGCGCGCCAGGTTTCATCAGGCGAGACCTCCCTCGGCGACCGCTGGGTGGACCGCCGAGCGCTCTTGGACGCCATGTTCCGCGATCGCAACGGCTGGAGCCCGCGCTTCGATCGGGTCCTGCGGGCGGAGGTGGAGAGGGGGACAACGCTCCTGATTCTGGTGACCGAGCTGGATCGCCGGCGCACGACGGACCGCGGAGTCGGCCCTCGCGGAACCGACTCGATCCTCCTGCGCCTCGGCGCAGAGCGGATCTTCGAACGACCGGAGGCCGCGCTCTACCGGTTCGCCCGGCCGGAGTGAGGGGAGCCCGGACGCCGGGGCTTCTCGGCACCGCCGCGCTCGAAGGAGAGCTTCCAGGTGTCCTCGCGCTCGAGTGAGAGCATCGCGGCGTCGTCGTGCTCGAAGGGGAGCCTCTGGGTGCCACCGTGCTCGCAGCGGAGCTTCGAGGGGCGGAGCCTTCCGCGACGGGAGGAGACTCTGGCAGCTGGATCTCCAGCCGCAGGGTTCCCAGCCGCAGGGTTCCCAACCGCAGGGTTCCCAACCGCAGGGGCCCCTGTCGCACGGCCCCTGGAGCAAGTGGGCCCTCCGCCGCGATCGCCATCGGCGTGCCGTGGACTCCGGCGGGAGGCTCTGGGGGCACAGCAGGCTCCCTGGGCCGGCCTCCGGCGAGGCCTCGGGGGCCCTAGGGGGCCCTAGGGGGCCCTAGGGGAAGAGCGGTTGCCGGGTCTGCTCAAGGGTTGTGGAGATCCGGTCGATGCAGCCCCAATGCCCGCGCGCGCGATGCTCTCGTTCCTTGGCCTCGCCCAGCCTCGCTTCAAGCGGGGGGGGCTCGTGGCGATGGGGGCCCTCGTGGTCGCGGTGGCTGGCAGCGTCAACCTCGCCACGGGATCGTCTGTGTGGGTCCAGCAGGGGGATCGGAGCGCGTCAGCGCCCTCGTCCGCCGGGGACGATTCCCGCACCCTTGGCTGGCTTCAACGGGTGGTCGCGGCCGCCATCGCGGAGCCGGTGACCACCTGTGAGTACTTCCTGCTCGCGCCCGAGGGGAGCGAGGGGGAGGACGTGGACGGCCCCACTGGAGGAGGGCTCGCGCTCATCGCCCAGCGACGCGTCGTCCGCCCAACCGTGACCCTGATCGAGCGCGAGGTCCTCTTCGAGGAAGGCAGCCTGCGCGTCCTTCACACGGAGCGACTCCAGGGCCGGCGGCGCACCCTCACCTACCGCGAGATTCAGCCGACAGGCGCTCGAACGTGGCTGGCCGAGTGGACCGTGGACGGCGGATCGGGCCGCATCCTGGGCCACGGGTGGCGCAGGCCGACCCACGAGTCCTTCGTCGCGCCCCGTGGGCTTGTTGGGCCCCTGGAGCTCCTCGAGGGGCTGCGGTCGGGCTCGGTACGTGGACCCGTTCAGGTGGTCGACCCGCTCGCTGCGAAGCCTTCGCAATTGAGCGCCGAGGTCTTGCCCGGATCGGCGCCAGAGATTGACACACTGCGCGCGACGCGGTCGGACGGGACGCTCCTGGTCGAGGCTGGAGTCTCGGCGGGAGAGCGAGCCCTGTCTCACCTGCGGTTTGCAAGGGGACAGCGGATCGGGCGGCCCATCTCGCGGGAAGAGTACGAGCGCCGCCATGAGCTGTGGAACCGCCCAAGGGTTCCGGCGCACGAGCGAGCCCGCGCGGCGCTCCTAGGGCCTCGCTGAACGCCGCACGTTGGCACAGCGTAAGGGGTGAGCGATCGAGGAATCCGTGCGGGTTTTCAGCACGAAAACCTCGGGGGAAACGGAACATGGGCATGGCCCCGTTCGATCTCTTCCCGGCCTCACCTTGAGCTACCCCCACTCTCACGCGCGAATCTCGCTGGCCGTCGCGGCCAGCGCGCTGCTCTTCCAGGGCTGTTTCACGCCACCCGAGCTCCGGGACAGGGCAGACAGAGACGCGTACGCCCTGATCGACGCGCGGCGCAAGCAGCTGTTTGACCAGGACACCCCCTTCTCGCTGCCCGCGCCCACGGCGAGCTTTGGGCGGGAGCCTCGGGATGCGGCGGACTGGACCATGAGGGAGAAGGTCCTCGCCGGCGCCGTGACCGGTGTTGGCCCCCTGAACGTGGTCTCGGCGCTCTCGATCGCGGCGGAGAACAGCGAGGACGTTCAGCAGCAGCAGGAGTCGCTCTACCGCACTTCGCTGGACCTCACCCTTGAGCAGTGGCGCTTCGGCTACCAGTACGACGCGTCCGTCGACGGCGGTGCCAGCGGCGAGATCAACGGCAACCTGGGCACCGCATCGAAGGGCTTCAGCGCCTCGGTGTCGCGGGTGCTGGGGACCGGCGCGGTCATCCTCGCCGACGTGGGGGCGAGCCTGTTCCGGGTCGTCTCGACCGGTGATGGATGGGACGGCATCACGAACGTTGGCCTCAGCATCACGCAGCCGCTCCTCAAGGGGACCGGCGCGCTGGTGACCCTCGAGCCGCTGCGCCAGACCGAGCGCACGCTCATCTACGCGGTCCGCGCCTACGAGCGGTTTCGGCGGACGTACGCGGTCGACGTCAGCGACCGGGTGTACCGGGTCCAGCAGTCGCTCGACCAGCTCAACAACGAGCGGCTGAACTTCGAGAACCTGCGCCTCCTCCGGGTCCGTAACGAGCGCCTCGCCGAGGCGGGGGAGCTCTCTGAGGTGCAGGCAGACCAGGCGCGCCAGGACGAGCTCGGGTCGCAGAACCGCCTCGTCGTGCTGCAGGGCAACACCGAGCGTCAGCTCGACACGTTCAAGGTCTTCCTCGGTCTTCCTGTGGAGTGCGAGCTCTTCTTCGAGGAGGGCATCCTCCGGCGCCTCGAGGTGGAGAGCCCCGTGCTGGACCTCCTTCGCGACGACGTCGCCGTTGAGTTCGCCCTCGAGAACCGACTCGACGTGATGACCTCCTTCGATCGCGTCCAGGACGCGGTGCGCAAGGAGGCGATCGCGCGCGACGCTCTGCGCGCGGGCCTCAGCGTCAGCGCCTCGGTGCGGGAGGTGACCGCCGAAGGCAAGGTCCTCCAGTACTCGTTCAGCGACGCGATCTGGTCGGCGGGTGTTGACGTGGACCTGCCCATCGATCTGCTGCCGCTGCGAAACGCCTGGCGCCGCGCCGAGCTCACCCTCGTGGACGTCCGCCGCCGGTACGAGCGATCCCTCGACGACGTCACGGCGTCTGTCCGCGACGCGCTCCGTCGAGCCCGCAACAGCTACAAGTCGTTCATGATCCAGCAGGGAGCCGTGACCCTCTCCGAGCGCCGCGTTCGCGGTGCGGAGCTGAGCCTCGAGGCCGGTGAGGCCATCACGCGAGACCTCCTCGAGGCCCAGAGCTCGCTGCGCTCGAGCCGTGACTCGGCCACCGCCGCCCGGATCGCCTTCACCCTCGACCTCCTCAACCTCTGGCTCGAGCTCGAGCTCCTGCGAGTGGACGAGTCCGGGGTCTTCGTGGACCCCGCCCTCTCCGAGGACCTCCGCGTCCGAACCCTGGAGCGCGACGCCCTCGCTCCCGACCTCCAGTGATGCCTCGACTCCCGAGGCCGCGACTGATGGAAACGCCCATGACTCCGACTGCCAACCTTCGATTCTCTGCAGCACCTTCGGCTGACCGTCGGGGCGGCGCTCTGACGATCATCCTTGTCCTCGTGGCGCTAGCCGCAGGGGCGTGGCAGTCGGGACTCCTGAAGGGGATCTTCGAGGGCGAGGTCGAGGTCAAGATCGAGGGCGCCCCGGTCCGCACCGGACCCCTCCGGATCTCGGAGGTCGTCCGCGGCAACCTTGAGGCCTCAGACAGCATCAGCCTCAAGTGCGAGATCGAGGGCCGCTCCACGATCATCTACTTGGCGGAAGAGGGGACCTCCCTCAACGCGGGTGACCTCGTCGTGGAGCTCGATGTCTCCCAGCTCGCGGACGAGCTCGTCGCCCAGGAGATCGCGGTCAAGAACGCGGAGGCGGCCTTCACCAAGGCGCGCGAGCAGTACGACATCCAGGTCATCCAGAACGAGAGCGATCTGGCGGCGGCCGAACTCGCCCTCGAACTGGCCGAGCTTGACCTCGCCAAGTACACGGGCAACCCCGAGGCCAATGAGCCCGGAGAGTGGGACAACGAGCTCGGGTCGGCTGAGGAGGCTGTGCTGCTCGGAGAGGAGGAGCTCTCCACGGCGGAGAAGGAGCTCAGCTGGGCTATCAAGCTGCACGCCGAGGAGTTCAAGTCGCAGAACGAGCTGGAGGAGAAGCAGTTCGCCAGGCAGCGGTCGGAGGTGAAGCTGGCTCAGGCGCGGCGAGAGCTCGCGCTGATGATCAAGTTCGGCAACCGCCGCAAGCTCGCGGAGCTCCAGTCCGATGTGGACACGCGTCGCCGCGACATCAGCAAGACCGTGAAGCAGGCGGCGGCCAAGCTCGCGGACTTCCTGGCCGAGCGAGAGTCAGCGAGCTTCAAGCTCGTGCGAGAGCGCGAGCAGCTGGACGAGCTCAAGCAGCAGGTGGGCAAGTCCAAGATCTACGCGCCTGAGCCGGGGCTGCTGGTCTATGCGCGGGAGAAGAGTCGGTGGGGCTCGGGGGACACGATCGAGGAGGGCACCGAGGTCCGCGAGCGTCAGGAGCTCTGCACGATCCCCAGGCAGGGCGGGATGACCGTCAAGGCGAGCATCCACGAGACCAAGCTCAAGAAGATCCAGGCGGGCCTGCCGTGCCTCGTCACGGTGGACGCCTTCCCCAACCGGACCTTCGAGGGGCGGGTGGAGTTCGTCGCCGTGATGGCGGACTCGGGGAGCTGGCGGAGCAACCCGAACCAGCGCCTCTACAAGGCCGACATCAGCCTTCTGAACCCGACCCCTGACATGCGGCCCGGGATGTCGTGCAGCGTGGACATCCTCGTCGAGGACCTTGAAGACGCGACCTACATCCCTCGGCAGTGCGTCATCCTCGACGGCGGAAAGACCATCGTCTTCAAGCGCACCGAGGCGGGCGTGGAGCGTTGCGAGGTCGAGGTCGGCCTGGACAACAACAAGTGGGTCTCGATCAACTCAGGCCTCGCCAAGGGGGACATCGTCCTCCTCGCTCCGCCCGCCGACTTCGAGCCTGCGGCGGTGCCCGACGCCCCGGCGCCTGAGATGGCAGCAGGCGCCCCGGCTGCGGGAGCCCCGGCTGCGGGAGCTCCGGCGGCGAGAGCCTCGGCAGCGGGCGCCAGAGGCCAGATGCCCGCGGGCC
>Ga0213863_10001581_pt1 | contig 16437 bp, 13 predicted proteins | sample PICome_8_FD_160128 | JGI IMG/M metagenome (GOLD analysis project Ga0213863, IMG submission 160128) | Coastal seawater microbial communities near Pivers Island, North Carolina, United States - PICO497 | ecosystem: Environmental > Aquatic > Marine > Coastal | place: USA: North Carolina... | reverse complement strand
GGAACCGGAGCGATTGATTTGGACGGCCTTGGAGCGTTGACTCTGAGCGATGTGGACACCGCAAATGGAGCGATTACGGTTACCTCAGCGGGAGCGCTGACGATGGTTAGTGGAGCCACCATCAACTCTGGAGCAGAAACGATTTCTATTTCGGCTACTGATAGTGTGGCACTTGGAGCTGTGTCCACAACCAATACAACGACTTCAGCTCTTGCTGTTTCAGCAGGGAGCGGTTCAATCACTCAGGCTGGTGGAGCTTCATCAGTCGCAGGTGGATCAACTTTCACAGTTGGAAATAATCAAAACATCATCTTGGATCACGCCAGCAATGCCTTCAGCGGAGCGGTTACCCTAAAAGCTGGCACTTCAGGGGATCAAACCTTTGGAAATATTAGCTTCGTGGACGACAGCGCAGTGAAGTTAGATGCAGATGCAGACGCGGCCGGGGATTTGTTTATTGATGCCGGCACCGATGGAAGCGTGGGTGGAAACTTGGTGGTCACGGCAACCACTGGCAATATTACTCAAGGAGTTCCATTGGGAGTGACCGGAACTTCTACGCTGACTACATTGGCTACAGATGCAACGATTACCCTGGGCACTTCGACGAATGCATTGGGAGGAAATGTCATCGTATCCACAACAGGAACTGCAGCAGATGTGACCATCGACAATGGCACCACCGCACTTGGCTTACAGGGTACGGTGAGCGGTGACTTGGTCTTGACCAGTGGAGATGCGATTATCGACAGTGATGTATTAACGGTTACGGGTACGACTACGGTGACCACAGATGTGGCAGACAAAGCAATTACTTTAGGATCGTTGGCCTCAACTGGAAATGTAATTGTATCCACCTTAGGAACCACCGGAGATGTGACTATTGACAATAGTGATACTGCTCTAGGAGTGCAGGGCACGGTAAGCGGTGACTTGGTCTTGACCAGTGGAGAATCGATTACCGACAGCGGTTTATTGACAGTTACGGGTACGACTACGGTGACCACAGATGTGGCAGACAAAGCGATCACCTTAGGATCTCTCGCCTCTACGGGAACTGTTACTTTGAGCACTCTTGGGACTACAGGTGCAGCAACGATCGTAAATGCGAACGGATTGGCCTTAGCCGGTACTGTAAATGGTGACTTGAGTGCAACCGCAACCACCGGAGACATTTCAAATCCTGGTTCATTGACCGTGAGCGGCACTTCGATCTTAATCACAGCGGTCGACGGATCGAATGTAATCCTAGATCACGCCGGCAATGCCTTTAGTGGAGCGGTTACCATAAAAGCCGACACCGCGGGCACAGAGACCTTTGGAAATATTAGCTTCGTGGACGACAGTGCAGTGAAGTTAGATGCAGATGCAGACGCGACAGGAGATTTGTTTATTGATGCCGGCACTGATGGTAGCGTAGGTGGAAACTTGGTGATTACGGCAACGACTGGCAACATTACTCAGGGACTTGCATTAGGAGTGACCGGAACTTCTACCCTCACAACTACTGGAACGGACGGAACCATTACCTTAGGCACTACTACGAATGCATTCGGAGGGAATGTCATCGTATCCACAACAGGAACTGCAGCTGATGTGACCATCGACAATGGAACCTCTGCTCTTGGTTTACAGGGCACGGTAAGCGGTGACTTGGTCTTGACCAGTGGAGATTTGATCACTGACAGCGATGTATTAACGGTTACAGGTACGACTACGGTGACCACAGATGTGGCCGACAAAGCGATCAACTTAGGATCTCTGGCCTCGACGGGAACTGTCACTTTGAGCACTCTTGGGACTTCAGGTGCAGCAACGGTCGTGAATGCAAACGGTTTGGCCTTGGCCGGTACTGTAAATGGTGACTTGAGCGCAACGGCAACCACCGGGGACATTTCAAATCCTGGTTCATTGACCGTGACTGGCGCTTCTACTTTGATCACTGCGGTCGACGGATCGAATGTAATCCTAGATCACGCCGGCAATGCCTTTAGTGGAGCGGTTACCCTAAAAGCTGGTACCACGGGCACAGAGACCTTTGGAAACATTAGCTTCGTGGATGACAGTGCAGTGAAGTTAGATGCAGATGCAGACGCAGCTGGTGATTTGTTTATTGATGCGAGCACCGATGGTAATGTGGGTGGAAACTTGGTGATCACGGCAACCACTGGCAATATTACTCAGGGAGTTGCATTGGGAGTGACTGGATCTTCTACGCTGACCACATCGGCTTCGGACGCAACCATTACCTTGGGTTCGGCGACGAATGCATTGGGAGGAAATGTAATACTGACGACGAGTGGAACTGCTGGCCATGTGACAATCGACAACGGGACGACTGCTTTAGGAGTACAGGGCACGGTGAGCGGTGACTTGATCTTAACCAGCGGAGATGCGATCATCGACAGTGCGGCGTTGAGCGTTACTGGCACGACTACTGTGACGACCGATGTTGCCGACAAGACGATCACACTTGATACGCTTGCTTCGACCGGAAATGTAATACTGACAACGAGTGGAACTGCGGGCAATGTGACCATCGACAACGGGACGACTGCTTTGGGAGTACAGGGCACGGTAAGCGGTGACTTGATCTTAACCAGTGGAGAAGCGATCATCGACAGTGCAGCGTTGAGCGTTACGGGAACGACTACGGTGACTACAGATGTGGCCGACAAAGCGATCAACTTGGGATCTCTTGCCTCAACGGGGAATGTGATCGTATCCACATTAGGAACCACCGGAAATGTGACCATTGACAATGGAACCACTGCACTTGGGGTACAGGGCACAGTAAGTGGTGACTTGGTCTTGACCAGTGGAGATACGATTTACGATAGCGATTCATTGACGGTTACGGGCACTACCACAGTGACCACGGATGTGGCCGACAAAGCGATCAATTTGGGATCTCTTGCCTCAACGGGGAATGTGATTGTATCCACTTTAGGAACCACCGGAAATGTGACTATTGACAATGGAACCACTGCACTTGGGGTGCAAGGCACGATAGGTGGTGACTTGGTCTTGACTAGTGGACAGGCGATTACCGATAGCGGAACCTTAACCGCTTCTGGTTCGACAACCATAGATTCTGGGTCTGCAGATATTACCCTTGATGAAGTAGCTTCGACATTTGGAACGCTATCCTTGACCGGAGCGAATGTTGCGGTGACTGATGCGGGAGCAACTGACTTGGGTGCCTCTACTGTAAGTGGAACCCTGGGAATCACATCGGGCGGAGCGGTTACCAGCAGTGGAAAATCCGCGATTACCGGAGTGACCACGATCAGTGCATCTGGGCAAGCGGTTAGCCTTACCAATGCAGATTCCACTTTTGGTGATTTTTCAGTAAACGCTAAAGATGTTTATATTGTGGAAAGTGGTTCTTTTTCATCCACTAGTATTACCGCTGAAACTGTCCAAGTGAGTGCCACAGAGGGAGTATCAGTTATTTCAACTGGGGATGGACTTCAGTTAGCTGCTCAGTCAGGGACTGGAAATATCGATGTGGTTAATAGCGGAGGCTTAGTAATAAGCGAGCTTGCGAATATACAAGGCATTCAATTCACCGATGATACCGCATCGGGTAAAGTTTCACTCGTAGCAAAAAGTCCGCTTACGATTAATGCAGCAATTGATGCCAAGGCGGGAGAAGTTTTACTTGTCGCTTCTGGTTCTGATATTACTGATGATGTTACCATCAATAGTAATGTTGTTGGAGCCAGTGTGGATGTATATGCCGGTGACAGTATTGCAGTAACCAGTGATGCAACCATTAATAGTCCTTCATTTGAACTTAATGTTGGAACAAATTATGATATCGCAACTGCCTCGACTTCAACCGGTTCTTCCAGTGCTGGATTAAGCCTGTCCAACACGGCAGGTCTGGAGAAGATCAAGATTCCCTCCATCGGTTTGATTACAGGCAAAGGAAGAATTACTGAATTCTCATCTGATGGAATCACTTTCATGGATGATTATTTCAACGCACTCAATCCTGTCCTTGAACAGTCGGTGAAACTAGACGAAATTGGTATTACCGGCTCGGTGGAAAGTGAACTCTATGACTTTGTCGAAACTGACAATTCCGGTTCAATCGAGATGGAAAAGAAGAAGTAATTTAGCTCTAGGCGATTACGGTGGTTCCGTTATCGCTCTTGCTTAGGTTTTCCAAGCAGTCAACCGCATATTTGGCCCAATCTTCGGGTTTTTCATGACTTCCTGCTGCGTCGCCAAAACAGGAGCGGAGCATATCAGTGTCAATGACTCCGGGGTTGAGTGCTACCGTCGACAGATTAGGAGGAAGTTCTTGAGCTAAGGCACGGGTTAATCCTTCAATGGCCCATTTGCTCGCACAATAAGGAGCAACTTCAGCAGCTGTGGATTGGCCCCAATATGAACTAAAATTTACAATCATTCCTTGATTCAAACCTTCCATTTTAGGTAAAAAAGCCTTGATCATATTATGGGTACCACAGACATTTACCTTAAAAACTTCAAGAAATTCATCCTCAGAAACTTCATGTAAGCGAGCGTTGGAGTTAATTTTCCCAGCATTATTGACCAAGAGAGTGGGGGTACCTAAATTTTCAATCACTTCCTCGGAAAAAGTTATCACTTCTTTAAGGTTGGTAATATCTACGCTTTGGAAGAAGTGAGGGTTTGATAGTTGGGAGCCTAATTCAACCAGGGCAGAAGTTGTGCGTGCACAACCGGCGACCTGCCAACCCCGTTGATCAAATTCAATGGATAGGGCATGACCAAGACCCTTGGATACACCGGAAATGCAGACCGTCTTGGGGTTCACTTAATCCTTATCATTAGCAGGCAAGGCGGGTTCTTCATAACCCACGCTCCCAGGTCCTTTATGATGAGGGGGTTGTCTTGACAGATTCCAATGAGCATACAACCAAATCGTGGCAAACAAGGAGCCGAGCAAAATGATTACCATCCATTCGAACTTAGTTTTTTTAGGTAAACTCAAAGATGCAGGTTAGAAGATTAAAGAATACTGGAATGGTGGGAGATACTGGAGTCGAACCAGTGACCTCATGCGTGTCATGCATGCGCTCTAACCAACTGAGCTAATCCCCCCCTTTATTGAGAACATTTAATCTATAAACCAAAAATGAAGTGTCAACTTCCATGATAATCTAAGCTTTTGATATCCGCACTTTACGACTTTAATAGGAGTATATATATTAGCGAGTAATTATGAAAAAAGCTCTCGTTACTGGTATCACTGGACAAGATGGGTCATATTTGGCTGAATTACTGCTGGAAAAAGGGTATGAAGTGCATGGAATTGTTCGACGTGCCTCCACTTTCAATACCGACCGTTTAGAACATATTTATAAAGATCCTTTGGTTGATAACACCAATCTTTATTTGCATTATGGCGACTTGGCAGATGCAGTACAATTAGTCAAATTATTATATGAGTTACAGCCCGACGAAATCTATAACTTAGGTGCTCAAAGTCATGTTAGGGTTTCTTTTGATATTCCAGAATATACCGGTGATGTAACGGGTGTGGGAGCAGTAAGGATTTTGGAAGCGATTCGAGAAGCTGGTTTAGTCGGAAAAGTCCGCTATTACCAAGCATCTTCTTCTGAAATGTTTGGAAAGGTGCAGGAAGTTCCGCAGGTGGAAACTACCCCTTTCTGGCCTCGTTCTCCCTATGCTTGCGCTAAGGTGTATGCACATTGGCTAACCGTGAACTACAGGGAGTCCTATGGTATGCATGCAAGTAGTGGGATTCTATTTAATCATGAGTCCCCCCGGCGCGGAGAGACTTTTGTAACCCGTAAAATTACCAGGGCGGCAACCCGAATTAAGCTTGGCTTACAAAATAAGTTAATCCTTGGGAATTTGGATTCAAAAAGAGATTGGGGATACGCCAAGGAATATGTCGAAGCTATGTGGTTAATGCTCCAACAGGATCAACCAGATGACTTTGTGATTGCCACAAATGATACGCACACGGTTCGAGAATTCCTCGAGGAGACCTTTGCTCATTTGGATATGGATTGGAATGAATTTGTTGGCTTTGATAAAAAGTACGAGCGGCCAGCAGAGGTTGATCTTTTGATCGGGGATCCCAAAAAAGCCAGGGAAAAACTAGGGTGGGAGCCGAAAACTTCTTTTAAGGAACTGGTTGCTCTGATGGTTGATGCTGACATGAAGTTAGCCGAGCAAGAGAGGACATTAGCTGAAGCTAATCTTTCTTAGAGATGACTAAAATCTTCGTAAGCGGGCATCGTGGGATGGTTGGATCCGCACTCATTCGTAACTTACAAAGAGACAATAAGGATTGGGAGCTTATAGTAAAAAAGAGGGATGAATTAGATCTCTGTGATCAAATTCAGGTTGAAGATTTTTTTCGGAAAGAAAAACCGGAAGTGGTGGTGAATGCTGCTGCTAGAGTAGGCGGAATTCATGCGAATTCCACCTATCCCGCAGAATTTATTCATCAAAATCTTACCGTTAATACCAATCTTATACATTCTGCCTGGAAAAATGGAGTGGAGCGTTTTTTAAACCTTGGTAGTTCATGCATTTACCCTTGCCAATCCAAGCAACCTATCAAGGAAGAATATTTATTAACTGGTCCCCTGGAAAAAACCAATGAAGCTTATGCTCTAGCAAAAATTGCAGGTCTGGAAATGTGCAAGCACTATCGGAATCAATATGATGTGCTTTTTCATAGTGCTATGCCGACTAATTTATATGGCCCTGGGGATAATTATCACTCTGAAAACTCTCATGTTTTACCAGCTCTAATTCGAAGGTTTCACGAGGCCAAAGAAAAAGGTCTAGGGGAGGTAGGTATTTGGGGTACGGGTAAGCCAAGGCGGGAGCTCATGCATGTGGAAGATCTTGCAAACGGCATTCTTTTCTTATTGGGATTAGATTCGCCACCGGATTGGGTCAATCTAGGCACAGGAGTGGATCATTCTATTCTTAGTATCGCAGAGCTAGTTAAAGAGACTGTGGGCTTTAAAGGCGAGATCACAAAGGATGAGAGCAAGCCAGATGGTATGCCATTAAAAAGACTGGATGTTTCCCTAGCCAGAACCCTTGGTTGGTCCGCATCGATTTCATTGGAAGAGGGAATACATAGTGCCTACAACGATTTTCTTGAATCCCTTCGGTCCAAGACCGCTAGGTTATAAAAATTTACTTATTCGAATTCCTTGCGGAATTTGATTAATTCGCTTTTTATTTCACGCACTTCATAACGAAGGGCTTCGACTTCTTCCTTCAAGTCCTTAAATTCCTCAAGGTTTTCACCCAACAGATCTAGGCGTTTGTCTGCCGTTGGCACGAATACTGGTTTGGATCCCTCCACTTCTTCAATTTTGGGTGGTGGGGCAAGTTTATGAAACCATCTTCTCTCTTTTCTTCCGGGAATCGGGTCCATTAATCCGGTAAGGGATGGGTCTCTTTCTGATAATTCTGTTAAGGTATCTTCGACATCAGAAAGACCATCAAAATGAAACATCCGGCTGGCTCGAGTGTTTAACTCACCGGTAGTTTGGGGTCCTCGATTGAGCAACTCTGCAAGTAGTGCTCTTTCAGCTTTGATCAAATCGAGTTCTTTTTCTGCGTTATGTTGAAATTTTGGCACTCTTGAACCAACTAGATCAACACGGAAGGCGAGTCTTTTACTTCTTAATTCTTCGATCGCCAAAGATACTTCTTCTTCGGAGAGTTCAGATTTTGGGTTCCGATTATTTTTTTGGTTACAGGCGTTGGTTAGCCCGTTTAGAGTCATGGGGTAATATTCTGGTGTGGTTAATTCTTTTTCGATCAAAGAACCAAGCACTCGAGTCTCAGTAAAAGTGAGCTCTGGTAGCATTTCAAGATCCTCCACTTTCTCGGGATCTTCAATCATTTCCAGAAAAATATTTTGGAATTAAAAGGGGGCAAAATCAGTAAGTTTTTCATCCACTGCCAGGGAGCAGGGAGCTTCGATGAAAAGCTATTCGGAAACAACGTTTACTAAACGGTGCTCCTTATCAAATTCCACCTTGCCTGGAGTCAGGGCAAAGAGAGTGAAGTCCCGTCCAAGTCCAACATTGCTACCTGGGTGGTATTTGGTACCTCTTTGGCGTAGAATAATATTTCCAGCAAGTACGGCCTCTCCACCAAATTTTTTAACCCCTAGGCGTTTGCTGTTACTATCTCTCCCGTTCTTGGAAGTTCCTTGTCCTTTTTTATGTGCCATTTTTAGAAATATCTAAGGTGTTATTACTTAAGATCAATAGACTCAATTTCAATTACAGATAAAAGCTGACGATGGCCTTTTCTTCTCTTGTAGCCTTGCCTTCTTTTCTTTTTGAAAACGATAATTTTCTTATCTTTCTTATTTTCGAGGATTTTGGCGGTAACCGAAGCACCTTCGATGGTTGGGGCGCCAAATGTAGGTTTTCCTTCATCGACAACCATAAGTACTTGATCGAGTTTAACTTGATCCCCTTCGTTGGTGTCGGGAAAACGATTCACGAACAGTTTGTCACCCTTTTCAACAGTGAACTGACTCCCTTGTGTTTTGATTGTAGCTTTCATGGATAGAAAAGGTACAAAAAAATCATTTTTGGAAGCTTTTGGCAAGCGTCATCTTAGTTTTGATTCCTAAGAAATATTGGTCATGATGATGGTCTTTCTAATTCTCATGATTTTTGGTTCCAAAAAAGTATCATCTATTGATGTATTAAAATATTATTCAGACAAACAGGTACTGGAACACTATGAGGAGGCGACTGGAATGGTGGGACTTTGGGAATCTGAGAAAGTTGTCTTTCAAAGATCCATCCAAAATAAATGTGCTCAGTTACTTGAAATTGGGTGCGGGACCGGCAGAATTTCATTTGGTTTGAGTCAATTAGGATATGCCAAGATCACGGCAACAGATTTTTCCAAGAAAATGATAATCCGTGCAAAAGAGCTTAATGAAAAATATAAAACCAAAATCGATTTTCAAAAGCAAGATGCCACCGCTCTTACCTTTGAAGAGTGTCAATTCGGAGCGGTAATATTTGGATTTAATGGTTTGATGCAAATACCTGGGGAATTGAACCGAAGAAAAGCGATGGAAGAATCGTACCGAGTTCTAATCCCCGGGGGGTATTTTATCTTTACCGCACATGATCGATCACTACCCAAGTGGAAGAAATTTTGGGCAATCGAAAGGAAAAAATGGCGGGAAGGGAAACAGGATCCAAAGCTTCTGGAATTTGGGGATCGCTTTGAGGATACCGCGAGGGGAATGTTATACATTCATGTCACTGAAGTGGACAAACTCCGAGCGGAATTAAAACAGGTTGGGTTTGCAGTGGAAGGAGATTTTTTGCGGTCGAAAATAGCGAATGAAAGTGAAAGGACCAAGAAGTATTCAGATGAATGCAGGTTTTGGATATGCCGGAAACCAATCTGATTGATTCTTTACTTCATACATTCAGCATCTAATTCCATACTCGCCACGCGGGTTGCGGGACCAGCCATATTTACTTTAAAGTTGTCATCAATTACTAGTTGAATTTCTCCACCTGGCATTTCCACGGTAATCTTCTGATCGCATGCACCCATTTTTCGTGCCACCGCACCTGCAGCAGAGCTGCTACTCCCAGAAGCTAAAGTGTATCCAGCCCCCCGTTCCCAGATTTCAATTTTAATTCGATTACGGTCCAGAATCTCGAGGAATTGAACATTAGTACGATTGGGGAAATTGGGATGGTTTTCTAATCCTGATCCGAGTCTCATAGCCATTTCTTTGGTAGCTTCCTTTACGGGAATTACACAATGAGGATTTCCAATCGTAGCGGCATAATATTTCATGGTCTCTGATCCAATCGTTATTTCCTCATCTAGAACATCGCGGGCATCGCCCTCTATATTTACTGGGATTACCTCGCTATTAAAACTGACTTGGCCCATTTCCACGGTAATGACTTCAGTTTTGTCTGATACTTGGCAGGAAACGATCCCTCCGAGGGTATCTACAGAGAAGGTTTCGGTGCCCACTCGTTCTGAATCCCTTAAATATCGAGCGAAAATCCGCAGACCATTTCCACTCTTCTCAGCTTCGGAACCGTCTGGATTAAGAATCTTTAGCCCATAGTCAGCCTGATTGGATAGAAGGGGACCCACCAGGATTCCATCGGAGCCTAGTCCAAAGTTGCGGTGACAAATTCGAATGATTTCATCTTCCGAAAAAGTATGGTCTTGATTTTGAGGATCAAATACTAAGTAGTCATTCCCTAAGGCGTGGTATTTTTGAAATTTCATGGGTAGGATTTTTACAAGTTATTTTCTTTTTTTCGAGACAAGACCCAATCGATAATGACTTGGTCGTCCTCCTTGGCCCTTTTTACAAGACGAAGAAATTCTACGGGATGAAGGTCATTTTCTTTGAAAAAATTCCGATCTCCACCACAACAGAACATCGAACATTCTGGCAATTCACCCCGCAATTTTGCCCGAGCTTTGGGGATAATTCTTGGCAACCAGGTAATTCCCTTGATGGAATCCGACTTTGCTGGAAACGTAGAAGGATCTAATTGGTTGGTGGAAGGGATTTTTTTTTGAACTTCCCAAAAGTAATCTCTTCTTTGTTCGTGGATCAGAAGAAAAGTGGCCAAATCCGGTTCTTCTTCAAGTACCCAATCCTCAGCAAAATCAAAAGCATCCATCTTATTCATTCCCATGGAGGCAAGAAAAGGCAGATCTTCTTCAATAGGAAAAGATTCGGAATTTCGATTTCCCGATTTGTAAAGAGAAACTGATTTTTCCCAGATCCGGACCAGGTTGCTTTGGAAATTGTGATTCATCTCCACAAAAAATGAGACTCTTTGGGCACGAGGCAAGAAAGATCAAGCAAGTTTGAAATCAAGTTGCTTATCGGAGGTAAATACCTTGTAGATTACCACTTTAATTTCCTGTCCCAGTTTCAATTTATTTTTAGGGTTTCTTCCAACCAGTGCAGTTCCATTGTTGGTTATTCGATACCCAAGTTCACGGGGAAGAGTGCGAATCGGAACAAACCCCCGAGCCATGGTATCTACGAGCTCGATAAAGAATCCTTTTCGAGCAATCTCAGTGATTACTGCCTTATGAACCACCGGGGGATGCTGCCCGATTCCCCGCTTGTAAAAGAGTAATAATTTGTCTTTGACCGATTCTCTTTCCGCATCGACGCTATTTCTTTCGGTAACCGATAGATGCTTGGCTAAGCTTTCTTGTGATTCTTTGGCTTTTCTTTTTTCCTTATGCAACCAATCTTCAATGGTGCGGTGCACCACGAGGTCTGAATACCTGCGAATGGGTGATGTGAAGTGGAGATAATCTCTTTTCGCCAGTCCATAATGACCATCTGGAGTCTCCCGATAACATGCTTGCTTCATACTCCTGAGGAATTTGATCCTGAGGACTTGGCCCAGTGGGTGCTTATTGATGTTGAACAGTAATTTGTTGATTTCTTTTCGGGATGTGAGTTCACCACAGGAAATACCAAAAAGGGCAACAAAGGTTCTAAGTTCATCCAAGTTTTCGAGCTCTGGTTCTGGATGCACCCGGAAAATTCCTTTCAGTTTTTTATTTCGTATGTGCTTGGCCACGGTTTCATTGGCAAGGAGCATAAATTCCTCCACGAGTTGATGACTTTCATCATTTTCCGAAGATAAGATCTTTTCGGGTTCTCCCTTAGAATCGACCAGAATCTTAATTTCCGCAGATTCCAGGTTTAAAGATCCGGCTCTCATTCTCTCGGTCCTTAATTTAGAAGCAATGGACCATAATCGTTGAATGGTTTGGTTGATTTGCTTAAGTTCCTCGGAAGATACCTCTTGGAGAGGCTTACCAGGATTCCCGGAGTAACGACTAGACGGAGGCTTTGCTTCTTTGATGCTTTCGAGACGATTTCCGCGAAGAAAGAGGATCGCTTGTTCGTAGGTAAGCCTTTTGTTGCTATTGATTACGCACTCGGCAAGTTTTGAGCTTACCATTTTACCATCGTTTCGAAAGCGAAAGAGCACTGATTTGACCAATCGGTCTTGGCCTTCGACCAAGCTACAAATTCCATTGGACAAACTCTGAGGAAGCATCGGTACCACCTCTCCAACCAGATAGGTTGAATTCCCCCTTTTTCTTGCTTCCTTATCGAGTGCTGAGTTCAGCTGCACATAGTACGAGACATCGGCAATATGGACTCCAATCTCCCACTCATCATCGTTGATCTTTTGAACCGATAGGGCATCGTCGAAGTCCCTGGCATCAAGGGGATCAATGGTAAGGGTAAAAATATCCCGAAAATCCATTCTTTTCTTGATTTCCTTCGGGTCGACACTTTGTGCGATGGCATTGGCTTGTTCTTCCACTTTGGATGGGAAAGAGCCCGAAAGACCAAATTTGGCAAGAATTCCCTGGTGGTCAGTTAGTGGATCATCTCCAGGTCCCAGAACACGGATAACTTTACAAGTCGGGATTCGAGCCGGCGGATCCCAGCGGACAAATTTCGCAACTACTTTATCACCCGGCTGACCATTTCGATTATCGCCCAGAATCTTGAATGGAATAAACAGGCGGGAATTTTCCGCATCTACTAGGCTACGACCCAGATCTTTTTTTAGGTAGCCTAGAAATTCGTCCGTTCCCCGCTTCACCACTTTCTTTACTTCATATCGAAGCTTGGCTGGCTTTCCCTTATTCTTTCTTCTCTCGAATTTATTCTTCTTGGGTGGAAGAATATGTAACTCCACGGAATCCCCATGCAGGGCAGTTCCACTGGCTCCACGAGCGAGTGAAATAGCTTCGTCCCAACCGTCTACTACTACTTTGGCCCGGCCTTGCCTGCCGAAGTATAAAACTCCAATTATTTTATCCTTACTCATCTAGGTAAGGATTAAATAAGGAAACAAAAAAGATGTAGGATAAAAACCCTTAAAATTTAATCTCTGGGATCGTAAATTTCCCAGGAATCAGGAACCGCATCACGAATCGCTTCGGAGTTGGTAAAAGTATCAGGTACATCTTCTCCCTTATCGATTGCTTTGATGAAAACCCCATCTCCCTTGTCATTTTGAGTTTCTTCATACCAGCGAACCGTACCATCACTAAAGAGAACATGCCCCCCTTCACCCGCCCAGGGGGAAGAGTCGCTCCATCTTTCAGAATCCAAGCCTGAAGTCCACAAAATGGGGAAAGGACCGCTTTCCAGGTTGGTTACAAAACTCCTGGTTTTAGCTTCTCCTCCTTTGGGAATCGCAACCGCATAACCCAGTGCCTCTACTTGGCCACTTGAAAATCCATCCTTAGTTGCTGGAATATTGGAAGGAACCCCATCATTGCCATCTTCATTAAGCTCAACTACCAGCTCATCGTCGGGAAGAAACCAAAGCTCAGGACGAGTATCTTTGGTTTTCTTTCGGAACCAAGCGACGAATTCTTCCGCACTGGTGACATCATCCGTAGTTGGAAAATTTCTGGTTTTAGCAGCCAGTGATTCGTACACTGTTTTTAAGTTTTTCTGAGCAGCCGTACGTCCGGCAGTTCCAAAGACATCCCCGAAACCTACAAATGCAATACCAGCAAGGATACCAATAATGGTAATGACAACGAGAAGTTCGATCAGGGTGAAACCTTTTTTCTTATTTTTCTTATTCATGAGTTTATACTAAATGGCTGTTAAACGATAATTAAATCAATGGACAGGTTAGTATGGTAAAGGAAATCCACCGCAAAGAGCAAGTGCCTTCTCTTGTGCTTCTGAAATCACTTCGGGGTTATCGGGGTTCGAAATCACGGAGTGAATAATGCCTCCAATCTCTCTCATTTCCTCTTCCTGCATACCTCGGGATGTAACCGCAGGTGTACCGATTCGAATCCCACTGGTTTGAAAAGGACTTCTGGTTTCTCCCGGTACGGTATTCCGATTAAGAGTAACATTTGCCCCTTCCAGTGCGAGTTGTGCTTGCTTACCCGTCAATTCCGGATGGGAGGGTCTCAGGTCTAATAACATCAGGTGATTATCGGATCCACCACTGACCAAATGAAAACCATTTGCAGTTAGAGTTTCTGCAAGAGCCTTGGAATTCGCAACCACTTGTTCTTGATAGGTTCGAAATTCCGGCTTTGCGGCTTCGGCAAAACACACCGCCTTGGCTGCGATTACATGCATCAATGGCCCCCCTTGATTTCCGGGAAAAACCGCAGAGTCAATCGCCTTGGCATATTCTTCCTTGCAAAGGATTAATCCACCTCTTGGTCCACGAAGCGTCTTGTGGGTGGTGGTGGTTACAAAATCAGCATGAGGAACGGGAGAGGGATGTACACCACTAGCAACGAGTCCTGCAATGTGAGCGATGTCAGCAAGTAACAATGCACCATGTTCTTTGGCAATATTACCCATGCGTTCAAAGTCAATGACCCTTGCATAAGCCGAAGCACCAACTGTGATGAGCTTTGGTTTCTCCTTGGCCGCTAGGGCTTCGATCTCGTCGTAGTTAATGTATCCCGTTTCCGCATCGACTCCATAGTTGATGACATCATAAAGCATACCGCTACAATTCTTGGGATGGCCATGGGTTAAATGCCCACCATCCTGCAGGCTCATGGTAAGAATTTTATCACCCGGTTGGAGCATGGCAAAATACACCGCGGTATTGGCCTGGCTACCGGAGTGAGGTTGGACATTTGCATGTTCAGCTCCGAAGATTTGTTTGGCCCTTTCAATAGCGAGGTTTTCGGCGACATCCACATGCTCACAGCCACCGTAATATCTCTTAGCTGGATATCCTTCTGCATACTTATTGGTAAGTACACTTCCTGTGACTTCAATGATTGCGGGAAGGGTAAAGTTTTCCGAGGCAATCAATTCAATATGCGTACTTTGCCTCACTTTTTCGTCGGCAATGGCTTGATGAATAGCCGGGTCGATTTCAGCGAGGGAACGGGAATCGAGGAAGGTGGGCGTTAAGGTGGCGGAACTTTCGGAGATCATTATTATTGTTTTATAAAGGTTAGAGGTTTTTCTCAACCCAGTTTAAAAGGGAAGGGATGGATTCTTTCATGCCATCCCGACAAGCACGGTATACTTCAAGGTTTTGGCCGTAGGGATCGGGTAATTCTTTGTTTCCTCCCTCGGTAAATTCACGCATCAGGAAAATAGGCGCATCTTCAGGAAGTTCGAAATACATATGCAGCAGGGCCCGATGGGATTCGGTCATGCAAAAAATGGCGGAAGCATTTTCCACGGTCGCCCGGGTAAGGGCGGCACTGCGATGCTCGGAGAGATCGAGCCCGATTTCCTCGCAGGCAACGATGGAGTTATCCGAGGCCTTGTCTCCATCCATTGCAGAAATACCCGCAGAAAAAACCTTGATGTTTTGTTTTGAGCCAGACTTTGCAAGTCCTTCTTCAAACAGTTTTTCTGCCATCGGGCTCCGACAGACATTCGCGGTACAGAGGAAGACGATCAGTTTCTCTACTTTCCTTTCTTTTTTCGCTCTACTCTTTTTTCCCATCTCTAAGAATAGTTTTTCAACTCATTGGGGAAAAAGGCAAGATTGAACCGATTTTAATCCCTTGAAAACTCCCGGTGACCAATATCTTTCCGGTAGAATTTGGATTTAAATTCAATCTGCTCGCAAAGAGCATAAGCCTGATCCTTAGCTTGTTCCAGGGAATCTCCGGTTCCGACTGCACCCAAGACCCGGCCTCCAGCCGAAACAATTTGTCCACTTTCATTCTTCCCGATCCCGGCATAGATAACCTCTGATCTATCAGGTAAAGGTGATGCAATGGTAATTTCTTCACCCTTCGGATAAGACTCGGGATATCCAGCACTGGTCAGAACCACCACCATTGAACTTGCATCCTTAAAATTCACTTTTTCCGGAAGGGTTTGTCCACGGGCGGACTGGAGTAGGAGGGGGACTAAATCATCGGCAAGCAGGGGCAAGATGACTTGAGTTTCTGGATCCCCAAAGCGAACATTAAATTCTAAAACTTTAGGCCCCTTGGATGTCAGCATTAGCCCAATGTATAAAGTGCCCCGGAAATCAACCCCTTCACTTCGTAAACCTGCAAGGGTGGGGCCCACGATGGATTTCTCATAGTCCGCAAGCATTTCCTCGGTGACTAATTTGGTGGGTGCATAAGCCCCCATACCTCCAGTATTCAAACCGGTATCTCCTTCGCCTACCTTTTTGTGGTCCTGGCTCATGGGCATGGCCACATAACTCTCTCCCGAACAAATCAGATGAAGCGAAGTTTCTTCCCCGTCGAGAAATTCTTCGATTACTACCTCTCTTCCACTGTCCCCAAAGCTGCCCCCGGCAAGCATGTCCTTGACCGCTTCCTCGGCTTCCTCCTTGGTTTGACAAATCAGCACCCCTTTTCCGGCCGCCAGACCACTTGCCTTGACCACAGATCGGA
>Ga0213863_10001580_pt1 | contig 16471 bp, 14 predicted proteins | sample PICome_8_FD_160128 | JGI IMG/M metagenome (GOLD analysis project Ga0213863, IMG submission 160128) | Coastal seawater microbial communities near Pivers Island, North Carolina, United States - PICO497 | ecosystem: Environmental > Aquatic > Marine > Coastal | place: USA: North Carolina... | reverse complement strand
ATGGGATTAATAATTTTGTTTTCAACTGTTTTTTCACAAACGGATATAAGCTTCAAGTTTGGATTACCACTTTCGTCAGCACAGTTATTACTTAAAGAAAAAACTGTTGGAGGCCTTAAAGTGGTGCCTACGATCAGAACCGGTTATTTTCATATTGGACAATCAATGAAAAGCGAAGCGCAGGATGAATCAATTGGTGCACATATTTTGGTTCCAAGTCTTGGTATAAGAGTTGGGCAGAATAAAATTATAGATTTGAAAAGATATTGGTTGGCAGATTTTTTCACAGTTGTTCCAATCTTTACCGGTACAGACAAAAAAGAAATAAAAAAAGAATGGGATTCTCAGTTTGATCCTATTGTAGGAATGATTGGTGGGTATGGTGTAGAATATTTTCTTTCTGAGCAATTTTCTTTGGGCGGTGAAGTCTCAATGAACCTTGTAATGAACAAATGGAAAAATGAAAACCAAGGCGAATACGATTATGACAATAATGAAAATATATCAGAAGACTATAGATTAACAGCCGGAGCAGTTTTTACTCAATTTATTTTTAATTATTATTTTGATTGATGAATATCTTTAACGATGTCCTTTTTGCTGTAACAAGAGAAGATTTCAACATAGAGCACCAAACAATAATAGAAAGAAACTATAAAAAAATTCTTACAGTGTGTTCTGGTGGCTGCACACCACTATCATTGAAAGCATTATCAAAAAACTTAATGGTAACTGCATTTGATATCAACCCACACCAATTAATGCATTTAAATAACAAAATTAAACTCAATCAGTCAAAAAATGTAAAACAATTAAATGCAGGTTATAAGAATAATACAGCACTTAACCAATCTGGGAAATTTGAAAAAATGTTTCAGAATTTTAGAACTTTATTTATAAAATATATAGCGACTGAATTTGAAATAGAAGAACTCTTCAATCCCAAAAATGAGGAAAAAAAGAGAAATTATATCATATTAAGTTGGTTAAAGAACCCCAATATTAAAATCCCTTTTAAAAAAGTATTTAACGATGAAGTAATAGAAGCCGTATTTAGTAAGCAGGCAACACAGCATGCAGCTCCGGGAACATATATTGAATATTTCTTTAATAAAATAATGAATTCTTTTAAGATAAAAAACTTTTATAAAAACCCATTTTTACAGCACATTTTTTTAGGATATTATTTGAAAGAAAGTTTTTTTCCATATATTGAAAGCGAAGAAAAATTAGACGTAGAAATGTGCCGTGGAACTGTTTACGACGTACCAAATATCGAAACATATGATTTAGTTAGTTTGTCCAATCTATTTGACTGGTGTGATACACAGTTCGTTAAGAAGTGTGTATCGTATTTATCTCAGCTTACAGCCGGTTCGGGTATTATCCTCAGGCAACTAAATAATGATAAAAACTGGTACCCCTTTTTTAAAGACCAGTTCGACGAAGAGACATCTTTTAATACTTACTGGAAAAAAAACGATAGGAGTATGTTTTATGATCATTTTCGACTTTACATAAAAAAATGAATATATCATTTCAAGTTTATGATGAAGAAGGTGTCTCTGAGTATGTTCAATCCTTAAAAAAAATAGAAAAAAACATTTCATACCCTTTAGAAAATGGAACCGAATCATTTAGGATAAGTCATGGGAAAGCATACACTACATTCTTTACAAATCAAGGCTACAAAACAAGATTTCTCATTATAAAAGACAGCCTGAAAGTTATTGGTGGTTGTGTTGGTGTTTGGAAAAACATCACTATATCAAAGCAAACGAATAAATTACTTTACATTGCGGATTTAAAGTTAAAAAAAAACTATAGAGGGAAAGGGATTATAAAAAAAAGCCTTCTTTATCTATTTATAAGGTGGCCTTTTATAAAAAGCTTTCAAGGGTGGGATTTAATATATTTTTGCGCCATGCAAAGGGATGAAATTGGTGTTGATCAAACGTTCAGAGGTATACATTTAGTTAAGTTGGCAAACCCAATTGCTCAGTTTTTTATCTTCATGGTTGATCCTAATTTTTTAATAAATCACAACTTTTCTAGTTTAAAGTATAAGCCTGAAAAACACATAAATTTGAGCCAAAAACAGAAAAAAAATGTTTTATGGAATGATGGAATAAAAGATATTATTTTAAGAAAAAATGATCAGAAAATTCAACTCGGCCACTTAAATCCAGAAATATTTATCAACTTGAATGAAAATAGATTTGGTGCTGCGATCAAAGAAGTAAAAGAAAAAAAAGGCAGCTTCGCCTGTTTTGCTATTGATATTAAGGAACAAGAAAAATTAGATTGGCTTAAAAAAATGGGCTTACAAACAAAAACAAAATGTAAAATATTTTCATTCAACCCCTTTTTTATCAGATCTATTAAATCGAATATGTTTTACATCTCAACAGGTGAAATATAAATGCAGAAATATATAAGCAGACTTAAACAAAAAACACCAATACATAAAAACTATTATTTCTCGAGTTTAAACAATGAGGAGTTAACACTGAAAGAGTTTCAAAAGTCACAACTAGGTTTTTTTGATGCGGTTCTTTCATTCACGAAACCAATGTTTATAATCTCGAGTAAGTTGGATTCTTATGAACATAGGCTATTAATCTTAGAAAATATTTTTGATGAACATGGGAATGGGGATATAACAAAAAGTCATGGGAAAACATTTGAGGAATATTTGATTTTACTTGGAATAAATAAAAAAGAAATAAAAAATCGTAACGTAAATGAGTCGTCACAACACTTCAATCTTTCTCTGCTAAAGCGCTCTCAAAAAGAATCCACATATTTTAGCTTAGCAATGATGGGAATTATCGAAGATAGGTATGCTGAAATGTCAAAGTTGATATCAGAAAAAATACTCAAAAATAAATGGTTAACCGAAAAAACCTTAGTTCATTATAAAGTTCATGAAAAATTAGATCTTGAACACGCAGAATCTTTTTACCAAATAATTAGTCCTAAGTGGTTAAATAAAAACATACAAAAGGACATAAAAGAAGGACTGCGGTTTGGAAACGATTTAATTTTGAACTTATACACAAACTTGCTTTAGATAGATTACAATTAATAAATAATTTTAACATGTTAATCTTAATGACAATAACTAGTTAAAATTCTTATTTTTGTAACATGTATTCTCTAAAAACTTTTCTAATATTATTTATTGTATTAATCTCTATTTTCTTTTTAATAGAAAGTATAACCTCTAGCGTAAATAGCGATAATAACTTGAATGTTAAGAATGAAATAAACTTTGACTTATATTCAATAAATATAGATGGAACAAATATGAAGAGGATTACTTTTTTTGATGGGTTCCCCATGTTCAGCCCAGACGGAAAACATCTTGTTTTTGCATCTAATAGAAATCAATTAAAAAAAGGCGATACCAACTTGTTTATTGCTGAATGGAAAAAACAATGAAACTACTTTTTATTACTATCTTTTTTTTAAACTTTTGTTTAGCTCAAACCGCAGAAAACTTAGTTATACCCTTCGATTCTCTTGATAAGATTGAAGACGTTGAAAGCCTAAAAAGTTTAGAACCCGAACAATTAATGACTATACAAGAAGCCTTGGGTGGAATAAAAGTTGATGGAAAGGTTGGACCCGAAACCATGAAAGCAATGCAGGGGTACTTTTCCTATCTTAAAGTTTTAAAAAAGCTCAATGGCTCTATTCCAGAGGAATTTGTTAAAAAAGCTTTTTCTCATTCAAAACTAGAAGTTCATAAAGAGATAGCAGATCGATTTGCTAGACCATATGAAAAAAAAAACATGGGTAGAGTATAGAAAGATATTTGTAAAGGAATCTAGGATAGCTTCAGGAGCTAAGTTTTATAAAGAAAATAAAAAACTTATTACTGAAATAGCAGATAAATATTCAATGGACCCTTTCATTGTTGTAACTATTGCAGGGGTCGAGAGCAATTACGGTGTGCACCATTCTCAATTTTCCGTATTTAACTCTTTATATACGCAAATTCAGGAAATGCCGAGAAGATCAAAATGGGCAACAAAAGAACTAGCGGAATTTCTAAAATATTGTTACAAAGACAAGCTTGATCCTCAAGAAATAGGAGGTTCCTATGCAGGCGCGTTTGGATTTGGTCAATTTATTCCCTCTAGCTTTACAAGATACTCAATTGATTATAATAATAATGGCGTCAGGGAGCCTTATAGTTGGCCAGATGTTTTAGGTAGTATCGCTAACTATCTTCGTATGAATGGGTATGAGCCAGGAAGCAATAACTATGAAGAGGACGGAGATATCTGGAAATCTATTTATGCTTATAATCACTCAGATAACTATGTTATGGCTGTACTAGAGCTAACAGAGGAGATAAGAAAGAGAGCAAAAATTGAACAATAATAATTTAATGGGGAATAATAACTATTATAAAAATGTTGTTCTCAATTATGAACTGTACAATTCTTTTTTTATAACGCTTCCTTTTGGTGGGTTGAAGAATATTGGAAATCTGATTCCTATTTTAAATGAGTTTTTTACCAGTGAATTAGCAAAAGGTAAAAACCCAGAGATGATTATTAATGAATTCTTCGCTACTCATACAAATATAAAAAAAGAGTCAGATAAACATCGATTTCTTTTCAAAATAATTCAATATACTGAAAGGCAAATAGTTCTAATTGATGCTATTGAAGATGCATATTTTTCTAAGATTAATAATGTTAGAGGAGACGGTACAATTGATTCTATCTTTAATAGATTAGCAGATTCAGACCTCAGAATTAAAGAAATATCAGGTAATCTGAAAAAGTTTTCTTCTAAGGTTGTCTTAACCGCTCACCCTACGCAGTTCTATCCAAGTAGAGTTTTGGGAATTATTGATGAGCTAAAACATAAAATCGTATCTAATGATCCATCTGCAATCCGGGATATTTTGATCCAGTTAGGATGGACGCCTTTTTTTAAAAAAAGAAAACCATCTCCTTTTGAAGAGGCTTCAAAGCTTGTTTGGTATTTAGAAAATGTTTTTTTTCATGTTTCTTCTAATTTATTAAAAAACCTCAAAGAACATGTAGGAAGTAATTCTATTCCACCCAGGGTCATAAGTATAGGCTTTTGGCCTGGAGGAGATAGGGATGGAAATCCGTATGTTACAAACGAAATAACAATTAAAGTTGCAAATCTTTTGCGAGATTCTTTAATAAAATTATATATAAATGAGATCAAAGAGATTAGAAAAAAGATAACTTTTTCTGACCTTTATGAAAAACTTGAAGAAATTGAACTAGGTCTGGTCAAACACCTCAACCATTCGGAAGAATATAAATTAGAAAAATTTATAAGAACATTAGCAAATATTAAGAATAAACTTTTCACAAAATATAATGGGATTTTTACAGATCATATAGAAGGCTTGCTCGATTCAATCAATTTATTTGGTTACTTCTTTGCATCTATTGATGTGAGGCAAAATAGAAGAGAAATAATAAGATCACTAAAGTACATACAGCTAAAGAATAAAAAGCCATTAGATATGTCGACACAGGAATTGTTATCTTCTTCGAAAAAACTTACGGTTTTAAGTGTCAAAGATAAAACTATAAATGATACTCTTAAATCATTTAAAATGATACGTGATTTACAAAAAAACTTCGGTGAATCAATATGTAATAGATATATTGTATCAAATTGTTGTTCTGCAAAAGACATAGCAAGTGTCTTTTTTCTTGCTAAAGGAACTGCCTTTAATGAAAAAATTAGCATTGATTTTATTCCTCTATTTGAATCGGTGGAGGACCTAGAGAATGCTGAAATTATTTTAGAGGAACTGTTTTTTGATAAAACATACTTAAAACACTTAATGCAGAGAAACAAGACACAAACTGTAATGCTTGGATTTTCAGATGGTACAAAAGACGGCGGTTATATTACGGCAAACTGGAAAATTCTTCAGGCAAGAAAAGTAATTATGACTCTTGGAAAGAAACACAACATTGATATAATATTTTTTGATGGAAGAGGTGGGCCACCAGCAAGAGGCGGAGGCGAAACGCATGATTATTATACATCTCTTAACAAGAACACTATGGGATCGCAGATACAGTTAACAATTCAAGGTCAAACAATTTCAAGTAAGTTTGGAAATCCAACCTCCGCTAAATATAACTTAGAACAGCTGATTTCTTCTGGTTTACATGTACTCACTAAAAAAGAAAAGAGTGAAAATGAAAGTTTTAGTGTTTTAATGGAAGAGTTGAGTAATGTTTCTTTAAAAAAGTATCTGAAACTAATTGAACGGAATGATTTTATGAATTACATGGAAAATGTGACTCCTTTAAATTACTATCAGAAGGCAAATATTTCGTCAAGGCCAGATAGGAGAGAGAAAGGATCAAGTTCTATTTCTGATTTAAGAGCGATACCTTTTGTAGGAGCATGGTCTCAGATAAGACAAAATGTTCCTGGATATTATGGTTTAGGAACCGCAATTAATTCAATGATAGTTAACGGTAATGAAACATTACTGAAAAAAATGTATCTAGAATATGACTTCTTTCAAGCAATTATTGAAAACTCAATGCAAAGTATGTCAAAAACAGATTTCTCTAAAAGTGATTTTATTAGAACGGAAAAAAAATATAAACCAGTATGGCAAGATGTAAAAAAAGAATTCGAATTAACAAAAAAAATGGTTTTAAGAATATCAGGTCAAAAATTACTTTTAGAAAAAAAGCCTCAGATTAAATCCTCAATAGAACTAAGAGAGAAAGTTGTTTCACCCTTAGTCCTTATTCAACAATATGCCCTCTACAAGAAAAGACAACCAAAGCAAAAAAAAACAGAAATCTATGATAAATTAATAATCAGGTCCCTTTTTGGAAATATCAATGCAGCAAGGAACTCTGCTTAATATTTTTAAAACTTAATATTTAACTTCATTTTTGAACCCTTTCTATCTATTTCAACGGGGACCTCTAATCCTGGATTCAGTTCACTAAGCCTTTCCATATACTCATAGATATCATTAATCTTTTTTCCATTTATAGATTTAATTACGTCGCCGTTAATAAGTCCCGCTCTTGCGGCAGGGCCCTTAGAGTCTGAGATTTGATCAATCTCTAGGCCAATAACTGAGCTATTATAACTTGGAACTATTCCAAGGGTAACTTTAAAAGAAGATCTAGTTTCCATACTCCTGTTTTTAGGTCCTGCTTCAGAAAAAGAAGGTGGCTTTTGAGATCTGGATAAATTAAAAGTTAAATCGTATACTAAGTTTAAAATTTGTTTTTGACCCTTTAGGTTTATGAGTTTCCACGTATCTTCCGGCGTGTGATATTCATCGTGAAAACCGGAGAAAAAGAACAATACAGGAATATTTTTAGAGTAGAACGATGCGTGATCGCTGGGACCATACCCAGGTTTTGTTTTATTTAGTTTAAAGTTTTTATAAGCAGATAAACTATCTAGTAAGTTTTCAAATACTGGGCTGCTACCCACCCCCCCAACAGTAAAAGTAGAATCTTTCATTCTTCCGATCATATCCATATTGATCATTGCTTTAATTTTGCTGATGTCAACGGATGGGTTTTCTATGAAATATTTTGAACCAAGAAGGCCTTTCTCCTCTGCGTCAAAACCAATAAGAAGTATGCTTCTTTTCAATCTACCTTTTTGAGATGCCAACTTCTGAGCTAACTCTAATAGCCCTGCTGTACCAGATGCGTTATCATCTGCACCAGGATGCACAGCTACTGTTTCTGGTTTTCTTGATCCGGAAGAATGGCCACCGTTTCCAACATGATCAAAATGAGCACCAATAACTATATATTCATCTCTAAACTCTCTATTTCCACTTTTTATTAGACCAATTATATTTGCTGCTCTCGATGTAATTAAAGATAGATTAACTTTTGCTTCTATAGTTTCAGACAGAGTAAAACTTAATGGTTTTAGTTTTGTATTCATGTAGTCTTGGATCTGTTCTCTTGTCCAACCATCTTTTTTTAAAATTTTGTCTGCACTACTATTTGATAAATGAAGAACTGGTATACCCGAGTCTTTATATCCATCTAAATACTTTAAAGGATAAAGATTTGGATCTTCAATTTGGGAAATAAATATAATTCCAAGTGCACCTTCATCTCTAGCAACTAACATTTTTTTATGAAGAGAGGAATGTTCTAAAAAAACAGAGTGTTGAAGATCCCTTTCTGGGCTATGCCTCATTACAATAACCCACTTCCCTTTTACATTTATAGATTTGTAATCGTTCCAAACGAGATCATCAGTATTTATTTTAAATCCATACCCGGCAAAAACAGCCTCGCCTTTATATACTCCGCTACTACTAAAAGAAAAAGGGATGTAGTCAATTTCTGGGCTTAAAGTCTTATTATTTACTTTAACATAATTAGAATCACCTAATACAATGTTAGAATTGATTTCAAAAGGCTGAACAAATGAGTTTTTTACGCCAGGTTGTACCCCGTATGATTTGAACTGTTTGGTTATATAGGCAATTACGTCTTTTGAGCCCCTAGATCCTGGATATCGCCCGCCCCTTTTTTCATGAGACAGGTACTTGATATGACCCATTATCTCGTCTTCGCTGATTTCTGAATCAGATGTTGAACGTTTAGTTTGAACTAAGCCAAAACCGATAATTAAGAAAATAAATACGGCATAGAGTGTTTTTTTGTTTTCGTTCATGGATGATTAAAATAATGAGCTTAAATTAAAGTCTAAAGCTAAACAGCTTTTGTTTAAAATATGAAAAATAGAATAATAGTAGAAGCTAATTCTGAATACATCCCGGCTCAGTCAAATCCGGTGAAAGAAGAATATTTCTTTTCATATAACATTAAGATCATAAACAACTCAAATCAACGAGCAAAACTTTTAAGTCGTTATTGGCACATTACAGATGGCTTAGGAAACTCAGAAGATATTCATGGACCTGGAGTAGTTGGAAAAACCCCAAAAATTAGACCAGGAGAATCATTTTCCTACACAAGTTTTTGCCCTATAAAAACACCAATAGGTTCCATGGAAGGTTCCTTTAGACTGGTGAATGAAGATAAAAGTGAGTTTGAAGTTGAAGTGAAAAAATTTAAACTAATAGCTCATCAAATTTTTAATTAAAGAATAATACAAACTTTAAAAAACAGGAAATAATTAATTTATTATTATGAAAAAACAAAAAACAAAAATAATCGCAACTGTTGGACCCAGTTGTTCAAATAAAGAAGTTTTACAGTCTCTAATCAATGCTGGAGTAGACTGTTTTAGAGTCAATCTTTCTCATGGTTCCATGGAAGAAAAGGAAGAATTTTTTGACCTAGTAAAAAAGGCTAGGACTAGCTCTGGAGATCGTCCTGCAATATTAGCCGATTTATCAGGACCTAAAATCCGAGTTGATGGTCTAAAAAAAACATTAGATCTTGCCGAGGGAGATTCAATAAAAATCAGTAATGAAGAAGAAGGAGAAGGAGTAATTCCAGTTTCTGATGTTGTAAGGTTTCAGTCGGTTAATCCTGGTGCTAAAATCTTAATTAATGATGGATTAATCAGCTTAACAGTGAAAAAACATGTTTCTGATAGAACGCTAATTTGCGAAGCGGTGATTCCAGGAAAAGTTGAAAACAGAAAAGGCGTTAATTTCCCTGGAATTGATTTAGACGTTCCTCCCTTAACAAAGCAAGATGAATTAGATTTAAAGCTTTCACTAGAAAAAGGAGCAGACTGGGTAGCTCTTTCTTTTGTTAGATCTGCAACAGATTATGATTTAGTAAGAACAAAAGTGGAAGAACAAGGTTATAATACTCCAATAATGGCAAAGATAGAAAAATGGGAAGCGGTAAAAAACCTAGACTCTATAATTAATACTTTTGATGCTGTAATGGTTGCTCGGGGAGATTTAGGGGTTGAACTTCCTCTTGAGCGTGTTCCCCTTATTCAAAAAGAAGTTATCACTAAAGCAAGTCAAGCGAGCAAACCTGTTATTATAGCGACACAAATTCTTGATTCTATGACTGAAAGACCAGTTCCAACCAGAGCAGAGGTTAGTGATATAGCAAATGCAATTCTTGATGGAGCAGATGCTTTAATGGTTACCGGGGAAACAGCAGCAGGGAAATACCCAAGAAAAGTTATTAAAGTTTTAAATAGTGTTATTCAAGAAACAGAATCAGCAATTGACTATGAAGAATTTTACATTGAGCCGGAACATGAAAACATCAATACTTCCAAGGCAATAAGCCACGCTGCATGCTCGGTTGCAGAAGACCAAGGAATCAAAGTTTTAGTTACAATGACTCATAGTGGAAGCACCGCAAGAATGGCAGCGAGATATAGACCCGATGCACAAATTATTGCAATGACTCCAAAAGAAGAAATCTGCCGACAACTTTCAATTGTTTGGGGTGTTAGTTCTGTGTTAGTGGACAGATATACTTCTTCGAATGAAATACCAGATATCGCAAATATTGTTCTAAAAAAGAAAAAATTATTAAATGTAGGAGATAAATACGTAATAACAGGAGGCGTTCCAGTTGGTGTAGCCGGTACAACAAATTTTTTGTCTGTTATAGAAGTGGAGTAAGTGTTATTTAGGGTTAATTACCCTTCCAAAGTTATTATATGATTCTTCAAGTTCTTTTTTACCTTTTGAATCATAGTAAATCCATTGCCCTATTTGAAGCCCATTTGCATATTTACCTTCATATTTTTTCTTACCATTGGGATGAAAACCAATCCAAACGCCATCTTCTTTTCCTTCTTTATATTCTCCTGTAAACCTTTTATTTCCCTCTTTATTCCAGCCCGTCCAAGGACCAGTTTTATAGCCGTTTTTTAACATCCCTTGTTCTTTTTTATCACCAGAACGATATCTATTATACGCCGGTCCATTATATACTTTTTTGTTAAAAAAGAAATAGGGGCTAAAATTATCTTTTGTAATATATTGGTTACTTCTTTCAAAAAGAACTTCATCCATATCTACAGGCTCATTTGAACAACTAGATAAAATTAAAATAAAAAACCATAATAAATATTTCATTTTTACATTACTCCCATTCAATAAAATTAACAACTATGGTTATTTATTACTAGGATCTTGATATTTAGGTATAATTAATTAATTATAATTTCATCACTAAACAACCAACAATGTCCGCCCTTAGCAGGATGCCATTCTGGACAAACTTTTTGTCCGACCCCTTTAACTTTTACATATCTTGCTCTTTGATCAATATTTGTAAATGATACTTCAAACCGATTGCTTTGTCCATTTTTAACAACAGTAGATATGTTTTTATGGAGTAGGTTTGAATAATTAGTCCCATCATTAGAAAAAGACAAAACAACCTTTTTAGGAAGAAATATACGAGAAGAGTGGTCTTCTAAAAAACTAGATACTATAAAGTCGATATTCGTTTTTTGTTTTAAATCAATAACTATTTCTAAATTGTTACCCTTCCATCCTTGCCAAGAGCCATCAGAAAAATCTATAGAACCCTTAATACCATTTATTAGAGTTGATTTCCCGTTCCCGGGGTATTTTTTATTATGTAGCGTGATGTATTCAACTGTTTTCCCCATTGCTCTATGAAAAATAAAAGATTGATCAGAATATTCTACGGGGGATTCGCCTTCAATAAATATTCCAGCCGTAACTTTTTTTGATTCTTTAATAAAAAAAGGCTGAGTATAAAGAATTGAGGTTTTATGTGGTTTAGTTCCATCAAGCGTATACCTTATTTTTTCTCCTGGTTTTTCAGAAGATAACCAAATTTTTGTCGAAGCTGTATCCTTGTTATAAGTTCCCTTTATATCTACTGTAAAACTTCCTGGTGAAACGGTCCAGCCTAATTTTTCAAACCTATTATTTAACTTATTTAATCGATGAAAAAAATCTTCATATGTATTTACTCCAGGTCCAGACCAAAGAACTTCAGATAGAGCAGTCATTCTCGGTAAAACTCGATATTGTGCTCTCTCTGGTGTTTGGACGTATTCTGTCCAAAGATTTCCTTGGGCTCCAATAATATTTTTCTTATTCTCTTTTTTCAGTTTTTCAGGAATTGGGTTAAAAGAATAAACTTTTTTAAGTGTTACTAAGCCTCCAAATGCAACAGGTGAATTATTTGGGCTAGCCTGGTAATAATCAAAATAACAATGAGATGTTGGACACATAATAACTTTATGTCCAGCATTTGCAGCTTCTATTCCACCTGTCATTCCCCTCCAACTCATTACTGTTGCTGATTTTGCTAATCCACCTTCTAATATTTCATCCCACCCAACAAGTTTTTTATTTTTAGATAAAATAAAAGTTTCTATTCTTTTGATAAAGTAACTTTGTAATTCCTCTTCGTTTTTCAAATTCTCATTTTTTATTCTATCTTGACACTTTGGACATGTTTTCCAAAAAGTTTTTTCAGCTTCATCTCCTCCTATATGAATATATGGAGAGGGAAAGAGCTCAACTATTTCCGATAGAACATTTTCCAGAAAACTGAAAACATCGTTATTTCCTGCACAAAAAATATCAACTGTAGGCCAATAAGTTCCAGGCTGAACAGGTAAAGTGTCATTGTTACAAGATAAGTTTGGATAAGCAGCAAAAACCTCAGAAGTGTGTCCTGGCATTTCTATTTCAGGAATAACCATTATATTCTTTTCCGCAGCATAGCGAACAACTTCTCTTATTTCCTCTTGGGTATAATACCCTCCGTATGTAGGTTTTTCATTTTTAAGGATTGGTGATTGTTCTTTCCATGGCTGCCCTGTTCTATCTACACGCCATGCGGATTTTTTTATTAATTCTGGATATTTTTTTATTTCTACTCTCCAACCATTATCATCTGTTAAATGCCAATGGAAAACATTCATTTTGTGTAATGCAATCATGTCAATATATGTTTTGATAAAGCTTACATCAAAAAAATGCCTCGAAACATCTAAGTGCATTCCTCGGTAAGGAAATTTTGGTCGATCTATTATTTTACATACTGGTATAGTTGTACTTTCTGGAATCTGATTTTTTTCAAGTTCTGGAGGGCAAAGTTGTCGAAAACTTTGGAATCCATAAAAAAGACCAGATGTTGTGGAAGAGTGAAGAAAAACAGTGTTATCATCATTTACTTGTAATAAGTATTCTTCGGGTCCTAAAAATCCCGAGTTATCGTATTTAATAATGATACTATTCTTTTTAATTTCTTTTTCAATATTGTTTTTGATCTCGGTAATTGGGCCTAGAAAATCTTGAAATAATTTGGCACAATTCATCTCTTCAATAGAGTTGTTATGCAGGTAAATATTTTTCAATGATTTTAGATCAATAAAACTCGCGGAAGACTCTATATGTGTTGGTTTTGGAATGATATTAATATTATTCTGTCTATTCATGCTTGATGCCTCGGTTATACAATTATTGAAAAAGAATAAAAAGAAGAGGTATAGCTTTATATTTTTAAAATCTATGATTACATAATATATTTAATTTCATTAATTATTCTAAATATTTAAGTAAATAATTATTCAAGTAATTTTTTAAAAATACTTTTAATTTTGAATAATAATAAACCTTTGGAAAGCGTTAAACAATTGCAATGGAACCATTAGAAAATATTTTTAATATAATTAGATCTAGTCCTCTTTTAAAAAGTATATCTATTTTATTATTTTCAATAATTATAGCAAAGCTAGTAGATATTATTTTTACGTTTATTTTTAAAAGAATTGTTGATCAAACACAAACTTCATTAGATGATCAAATTCTGCAACTCTTACATAAACCAGTATTTTTAACGATACTATTTTTTGGTTTTAACTTTGCGATTAAAGTTGCCAAATTACCAGTTGAAGTTGAATTTTCTCTGATTGGAATATTTAAAACAATCACTATTCTTCTGTGGCTTTTTGTTAGCATAAAAATATTAATAATAACAATGGAGTGGTTCTCAAGACAACGAGCAAGTAGTTTTCTTCAAAAAAACACACTACCTCTTTTTATTAACTTAGGAAAAATAGCTATTGGATTGTTTGCAATTTATTTTATTTTTTTAAGTTGGGATATTAATATAAATGGAATTCTCGCATCTGCAGGTGTTTTAGGTGTTGTTCTTGGTCTTGCGGCAAAAGATACCGTATCTAATTTTTTTGCCGGTATTTTTTTAATGGCAGACTCACCATTTAAAGAAGGGGATTATATACTTCTAGATAGTGGAGAACGAGGCTATGTAAAACAGATGGGGTTAAGATCAACTCGTTTTATGACAAGAGATGACATAGAAATAACTATTCCAAATTCAGTCATCGCCTCTTCAAAAATTGTTAATGAGAGTGGCGGACCGGGTGAAAGTGAAAGAGTACGAATATCATTTCAAATTGCCTATGGAACTGATATTGAACATGCTAAAGAAGTACTGATTAATCTGGCTTTAGAAAATGATGATGTTTTAAAAAAACCTGTTCCAAGAGTTCGTTTTAGAGAATTTTCAGAATATGGACTTAAGCTTCAATTATTGTTTTGGATACAAAAACCAGAAACGAGAGGTAGAACCGTTGATGCTATAAACACAAAAATTTATAAAGTATTTGCTAAGGAAAAGATTACTATACCATACCCTAAAATGGAAATTTTAATGCCAAAATAGAATCAAAGCTTTCCTGCTGATTTTCTTGTTGCAAAATGATTCCAACCCCTTAGTACAATTTCCACATTTGTGTGATCATTTTTTATAACTTTATCGTTTCCCGAATACAGTTGAATTAGAATAGTTTTTCTTGGTTTTAAATCTTGGTTTGGTAGGGATCCATGAATGGTAAAAGAGTGAAAAAACAAAACTTCTCCCGCTTGTGCTGTTATTGGCAGTGCTTTTTCTAATGTGTATTTTGAATGAATCTGATCAATATATTGATGCCCATCAGATTTTTTTATTTGACCAAGCTTATGGGATTTGGGAATTAATCTAAGGCAACCCATTTCACTTGATGTGTCCGTTAAGTGAATTACAGCTGCAATCATTGTGTTTTTTTCCGTAGGGAAGTATGACCAGTCTTGATGAAGGGGGAACGCCGACCCGATCAATGGGGGTTTATAAAATAATTTAGTATGATGTAATACTATATTTGGCCCAATTATTGATTCTACATGATCTAAGAATCTCTCTTGTTGGATCATCTCTAGCATTTTCGCAGAAAAACTATGCACATTGTGCGTGTGTATTACACATGAATTTTTATCTTCTAAATCATTGGTTAACCGACTACCCCACCTTGCATTGATATTTTCATTACTTTTCTTTAATTGTGAAAGAATTTTATCAAATTCTATTTCAAAAATTTTGAGATCCGTTTCAGAAAAAATATTTTTTTGTAACAAAAACCCATTGTTCTCAAATTTAGATAGATTATTATTTTTCATATATTACAGGAGCAAAAATTTCATCTTGAAGATAATTTAAATAATTTTTATTTTCACCTTTCACACTAACTCTTCTTGAATTTTCATTACAGAAATGAACGACTAGTCCTACTCTTGGGTTCAAATCACGATTACTTCCTGAAGAATGATAAGTTAGAGATTTATGAACAGAAACCTGACCTTTATTTAAAATAGAATCAACTACATTAAAAGTTGATTTATTTTTTGCAAGTATCCGATTTTGGTTTTTTAAATCTTTTTTAAAAAAGTCTAGTCCATCAATTTTATCCCAACGGTTAGAATTACAGATATATTTAACGGGGCCAGAGCTGCTTCTAACATCTGTTAAGGCTATCCAAGCAGTGTATAAGCCTTTTTCACTCCAAAAAGGCCAATATTGAGCATCACGGTGCCACCCTGCATTCCCACTGGAGCCTTTACTGGTCGGTTTCCAGACTAATTGTGAGTGCCAAATTTTAATTTTTTTTGATTTTGTCAGATTTGATAGTGCAAGCCCAAAAGATTTATTTGTTATAAAGTTCCATACATTTTGGTCACATAAGTGCGGTTTATCAATTTTAATAATAGAGTGTTCATCATCACCAATTTCCCAGAACCTGTTCTCAGGGGGTTTTCCTGTTTCATAAAATCCATTTATTATTTTTTCTAGTGATCTTTTACAATGATCCGTTTCTTTGTCTGTAAATATTTTTTCTAGAAAACCAAAACCGTGTTCTTCTAAATTATATTTCTTTGAATTTTCCAACGAAAACTATATCAATTATTCTTAAAATTATAGAGCTGCTTTATCCAGTGTACTTCTTCTCTACTCAGTTGTCCACCAAGAGAGCTTGCTACTTCTACTTGATTTTCATTTCGCTGGCCTAATAAGACACAGCTATTTTCAGAGGCATAAAGCAAAGAATTTATAAGTCCAAATAAAACAGGGTGTTTTTCTGATTTGAAATGTTTTTCTAATAAAAGCTTATTTTCTTTTAATCTTTGGAGAATCTCTATACTTTTAAACTCTTTAATTCTAGAACGGTGGTC
>Ga0213863_10001577_pt1 | contig 16484 bp, 17 predicted proteins | sample PICome_8_FD_160128 | JGI IMG/M metagenome (GOLD analysis project Ga0213863, IMG submission 160128) | Coastal seawater microbial communities near Pivers Island, North Carolina, United States - PICO497 | ecosystem: Environmental > Aquatic > Marine > Coastal | place: USA: North Carolina... | reverse complement strand
TTGAAAAATCTGATTGGTGAACGAAACTCTACATCGTCTCCTGTTTGCGAAACTATCTCAATGGTTGCGGTTGTGCTTACGCGATCTGTCTGGTGAACACCTACGCTGTCTATAGATTTGTTTTCACCTATTTCGTAATAGAACATTTCGGTAAAGGCATCGCTCTCTCGGTATATTTCTATAACACATTTGTTGTTCCAGTTAGATGTGTTATCCATTAAACTACTGGTATTCCAACCAGGAGTATTGTTGTCTTCTAATACAAGAAAGTCACCGGTTGTATTTTGAATAGCCGCCTTTGAACTTCTATCTAAAATAGGATTTAAGGTAGCGTCTGCTAAGAGAGTTATCTTTTTAGATATCCTCCATGTTTTTGTTTCTTTAAGATTGTCGCCATATGAAACTATACGAACTCTATCGCCTTCGGCAAAACCATAGTTTATGTCAGCGCCTAATTGATTATCATAAGAATTGTTTCGCCCTTGCAGCGTACCTATTGATAGATACATACTCATTGTTGATCCAAAACTTCCTTCAGCCGCATCATTTAAAGCAAGATAGGCTCCGCCAATAGAGTACTGAACCTTGTTTATTATTGATCCTTGGCCAGCATAAACAACACTGAACCTATCTGCCCAAGCAGGGGCCTTATGGCGTATACGCATTGTAATATCTGCGTAGCCATCTAAATTATTTTGATTTGAACGATTGTTAGTATGCTGAACAAAAGTCTCATCATCTAAAGGCTGCACACCACCTGGTCTTCCTTTTTGATCATAGTATAGCAAACCAAGTTCATGACTTGAACCAGACTTAAAACACCTGTTACCATCCATGTCATCATTAGCAATAGCAAAACTACCTCCCGCTGTAATGTATCCTCCATTGCGCTCAATCGATGCGCCCTTACCAGTGATACTTGCACCCTGGTTTGAAAGATAAAGTCCATTAGTAGTTGGCACAAGATTAAAACTACTGCCACTATTAAGCATTGGTAACTGGCCATCGATGTTTGCTTCGATAATGTCAAATGATGAAGATGTACCAAACGGCTCTATGACCTCAGCCTCCTTTGTTCCGAAAACCAATTTATTGATTCTCATGTTCACAAGGCTTAAAGACAACTTGTAGGTGTCAACACCAGTCGTGAAGTTTGGATTAGTTCTTCTAAACCATACCTCTCCAGCACCCGCAAAAGCAGCGGACTCAACTGTTGTTCTGGTGCCAAAGCCTGTAGTAAAAGTACTGAAGCCTGCCTCTCCATCTTGAGGCATCAACTGAGTAGGGTATAACCCATCGACTTCATTTGCTATAATCGTCTGTATCTCAGCACGAGTTTTGTTAGCCGGTATATCTATAATCTTTCTTACCTGAAAACCACTACTAATAACCTTAATACCGTTGTTGATCTTTTTAATACCAACACTTTCTTCTCTTGTATCTGAAGTTCCTTTTTGAGATATAAATCTTATTTGAGGAGGAGAGTTTAGCGTTCCTGAATCAAGGTTTATCCCAGTCTGATAATTAGTACCATTGGCAATAGTTCTAAGACCCGCCATTCCTGCAAGTTTCTCCGCATCTGTACCACCTGCAAGACCTACTAAATCTGTACCGGCTGCATCATTATATAATTTAAAATTACCAAGTGAGTCAACAAAGTTAAAATCTCTGTCGGTTTTGAGATCATTACGTATGGTCATAGCACCGTCATTCCAATTGAATGATAGCAATACTTTTGAGTCTGCGGTAACTCCTGCTATTGGTATACTGCTAAAGTCTATATCTATAAACTCACCTAAGTAAGGAGTTAGATTAGTGTTTTTTGAAATAGTTACTTGATAGGTATTCGGCTTCTCGTTATAGTTAGGTAACGCGTCTACATCCATAAACGGAAGGTTGTCGTACCCTTCGGTATAACCACCATAAAAAAGACGCCCCTGAGACAGTGCTTGACTATCTGCTTTCTGAGGTACATTATCGTATCTCTTATCTTGAACCTGAGTAGAAAGACCTATATAGTTAGAATCATTCCTAAAAAATATATTCTGTGTTCCGGTTCCGTTGTCATTAGGTATAGTGTCAATCAAAAAGAATGGAGCATCCTTATCACCAATACGCCCGTAGATGTTTAAATCTTTTACATCTGCTGCGCTGTATGTCACCTGGATCTTGGCCTCATTATAAAAGTTTCTTGCACCGGCATTTATAAACCCATCTTTCAATTGAGACTTAGATATACCCAGTAAAGAGTATGGACTTAATGCACTCTGCTCACCATCAAAATATTCATATTGATAAGCAAACTGAAAGTTTTTTTCGAATATATCATTCTGAGGATAGTTACTATTGTTTTGAAAGGTAACAACCGGAGGAATTAAAGGCGGTGCCTTTGCCACTGTGATATATGCCAGTCTTTCTTCATCACTACCTGTTATAAAATTAGCAGGGTAACCTCCTGCACCAGATACACTTTGTTCAGCAAGGGTAGCGTTAATCTTTTTTGGTTGACTTAGGCTGTCATTAAAGTATAAAAGTATGTTGTGATTTGATAGCCGAACTATGTCAGCATCAACATGACCTTCTTCTGTAAACTGCAACACAGAGCCTTGATAAACAATAAATGTTTTCTTAGCGTTTTGATCATATCTAAATATCGTATGATTGGTGGCACTGTTGTAACAGAAATAATATATCTGCGCTGACTGCTCATCAGCAATAGATCCTATAACAACATTAGTACCAGCCGGTATAGTTCCGTTTTCTATTGTGTCTGCTCGACTAATATTACCCCAAGCATTTTTTAAAACTTGAGCATCTATCTCTGAGTCTATAGATACACGTACGTTTTGAGCGTCAACCATTTCGGTACGCTTGATCAAACGCTCATCATCGTCACTGTTCAGATAGCGTGGTATGATTTTATCAATAGACGGCATTGATTATGCTTTAGGACTTAGTTTGAAATTTCTTCTGCTTGTGCTTAACGCATCAAATTTATTCCACGATTTCAATCGAGCATTTGCTAATCGACGTTCGTTATAGTATTCTGCACGAGCACGCTGTTTCTCACTTACAGGTACACTTGATTTACGATGTACTGTCTTGTAATATATATAAGCACGTAACGCTTCTTCTGCGTATACAGGCACACAAGGGTTACTTGATTTAGCAGCATCTGAAATATACTCAAGAACTACCTGGGTAGTATCTGAAAGTAATGATATCTCAAATCTACATTCTGCCCAGTTGACTCTATACTCTCCTGCACCTTGTCCACCACCAAGACCGTATAGACGTCCCATTGTAGATTCATAAACAAAGTTTCTGAACACATAAGAATCAAACCCCAGTAAGTAATCTGGAATAGCATCAGCCGGTTGATCAGGAAGAAGATTCATGTTAGGGTTCTCGGCAAAAACATATACGAGTCCATCATTACCCAACTGCCCCATCTTGACCATGTCAACATAATCAGACGGCATGTCAACGGTACCCAGTGATTGATTAACATCAAGCAATACTGTTTTAATAGTATGTGCTATGTCAAATCCAAATTCACGGATACCTCTTAACGCATACTGACGCAACATATAATCAGACGCATTAGACCCATAGTCATCTGCATCTATACTCATTGTGTAGTCGTTAACTACTTTATCTACTGTTACGTATGACTGACTCATTATCTATTCTCTTGTTTCGTTATCTCTGAATTAGAGTAATTGTATACATTCGCATCACGAAGGTTTACACCTATAAGTAAAGCAATCTCGTTAACCAACTCACCAAAGTATTGCTCAGGTAATTCAAAGTCTACACTGTTTGCGGCAAGATATAATTCAACACCTGCTACAGAAGAGGAATAACCAAACTTAGGAGACGCTGTTGTTTTTGCTCCTGTCGTTGGGACAATACCTTGAGGCAACTTAAAGTACCGAAGGTTGATTTTATTTATGCTTGTATTTACATTAGGGAATATCTCTATCTGATTTGCAATCAATGCAACAGGGGCATCATCTGAAGGTGCTGATAAATCGCTGTTTAGTATTCTATCAATATGATCTTCATTGTAGCACATCTGCACAAGAGACTGTTGTTGAACACCCAGTATCATTTTGCCAATAGTTGATATTGAAATTGCACGAGCAAAATCAGAAGGCTTATCCACTACTCCAGAAGTTAAAGTCAACTCTGACTTCTTAGAGAATGTAGACAGATCTTCTTCTATCTGTTTAGCACGCGCAAACTGACGAGACCCGTCCAATGCACTACGACGTAATCTATTAGCCATAGTCATTTCTTCAAACAAACTATTGAATACATTCATCTGTGCCATGCCTGCGAACTCATTGAAAATTGCCGGCGTAACAAAACCTCTTTGGTCTTTGTTGGCTATGTCTCTAACTGCTTTGTAAACTCTTTCTACACTTGCCATAATAGTTTTTGGCTTTACAGCAAATATACGAAATAAAAAGAGGGGGTCTTACGGGACCCCCTCTACTGCTTACATGTGTTTAACAGAACACATATACGAATAATGTACTGTAAATCTACGAAAGTTTTTCTAATCGAGATATTAGTTCATCGTATACAGACGCTCCTTTTTCGGTAAGACAAAAACGAACCATCATGTCTTTTGGATCTTGACCAGCAGGAACAGATATAATTAATCTACCACTGTCAAACCAGTATACTCCGTCAGGCTTACACGATATGATTTGAAAATCATTTGATTGAATAACTGCTGATCGAGTCTTAACGCGTGGATCATCAAACATAGCAATAAAAGTAGCGGGGCTGCTTTTTGCTTCGCGTAACATCTCTCTACGGATATCAATCATTTGTTGTTCAATGTTGATTCCTAAAGATAAAGCAACTGCTAATATCTCATCAGAACCTTTTGTACGAACAAGGGAAACAGCATCATGAGTCAAGAACTCGCTGTTAACCACTTCTTCAGAATCTCTACTGTTGTCTACAATCTTAAACAACTTACCGCCGTTTGCTATATTACTGGGGTGTAGTTCAAGAAACTTAGCAAGGTTTGGTTTATTATACGGAACAGCCAATAGACCATCTCTGAATATGACGTGTTCTCGACGAGACTTTTCGTTCTGTTGATCACGGAATACACTTGGTTCTCCAGGACAATAACGTATACTACGAACCTGATTTGTTTCTGGATCGTATACACTTACCTCTGATTTTATTTTTGAAACGATACCGCCTCCTTTTGGAATTTCAAAAACCTTAGTGGTTTCTGGAGCCGCATCTTTTTTGATTACGCTGTAGCCTTTTTTAGGCGCAGGTGTTTTTTTTGCTGCCGCCTTGGGAGCAGCCTTTGTTGTAGTTGACATTTGAATAGAATTAAAAAATTAAAAAAGAGAGGGGCAAAGCCCCTCTCCAGAAATCATTATCCTTATGACTTGATAAGGATGTGTTGGTTTGCTGCACGAGTAACCAATGCACACTCAGAACGGTAGTTGAACTGTAGGCTATCTGTGTTGGTGTTATTCACACCTAAGATAGAACCTGTCATCCAGTGCTCCATTTCACGAGAGTATCCGTTAGTGTCCTTGTAGTTCAATTCCAAAGCAGCGGCACGATCACCGGTCTTAGGATCAACTACAGTAGTCAACGGAATCATTGCTCCTAAGTAATCAGAACCAGCCAACAATGTTGGGTCGTTCAATAACTTCCAAGAGTGCTTGTGGAATGTGTATCCACCACGCTTGAATGAATCGAAGCCAAGTTCTGAACCACGTCCACCGAATGCACCGATACCAGAAGTTACATCAGTGAAACCAGCAGCGCCGTTCAATGAAGCAACCATGTCATCAATTGCCAAAGCCTGAGCAGTATTCACGTACATAGCGTACTCTGGTGCTGCACCTTGCTTGTCAAGTTCTGAGATCAATACATCCATTTCAGTGAAGTCATCGATCTGGCCATTCTGTACAATACCACGATTCTCAATAGCAGCGAAGTAACCTTGTCCTGCTGTTGGTGTACCACCGATATTTGTAGTTGTCAATGTGTTAGTGATTGTCTCACCTAACAATAACATCATTTCACGCTTATCGAGGAAACGAGCACGAGTGTCCATCTCTCCTTTTACGTACCAACGGTAATCGCCGTTACCTACATTAACCCAACCAATGTTAGTTGCTTGAGAACCTGTAACCTTAAACACCTCTTTGATGATGTTGTAAGCGTTTGTACGCTTGATTACGTTTGACTCCAAGTAACCAGTGTTTTGATCAGATCCTTGTGCAAACAAGTTACCAATCACTGGTAGGTTAACAGCAGTAGTAGCAGCAGTAGCGCCGATGTTACCACTTAAAGACTCAAGAGTATAGTCAGCAGTTGCATTGTGACCGATCTCACCAGTTGGAGAGATAGCAGTAACCATCATGCGGTGCTCACCATTCCATAAGATTACATCGTTTAAACGCAATACGTTAGCGTCAGCAGTTGCTTTCTTCACTACTAATGTAGTTGCAGTAGAAGCCGCTGTTGCCGTTGGGTTTACAGTTGCGTAAGAGTGTAGACGAGTTTCTTCCCAGTATTGAACCTCATCGGCGGTACCGCTTGCGCGTACGGCGCCTGTAAGGTTTAGGAACCCCGTTAAACCACCTGAGATTTGCTGGTAACCATAAGTTTTAACCAACTGATCACGATTGTCAGGAGCATTGATTTCGTCAATAAAGTCACCCAATGAAGTGTATTTCGCTGGGTCAAGACGACGGAATACCGCAGCCTTGTTGTCATTAAACACCGGAGGTGCTGAAGATGTTGCCATGTTATTTTGTTTTTATAGCGTTATTTTAAAAATGTTTGTTGCCGTCCCAAAGCATCAAGTACCTGTTGGGCAACCGAATCTCTTTGACTTTGCTCTGGATTAGCAGTAGGATTACTGGCGTCAATATTCGCTGCCTTCTCAACGACATTGCGTTGTCCGTCACTCATACCTTGCTGGTAAATGCTCTGTAGGATATTCGGTAGGTTATCAGTAACCGTACGGTGCATATTCCAAAGATCATGGTCCCAGTTGCCCGTGTTATCCACGTACTTATCAAAGAACTCAGTCATGTTGCCGTTATCCTTGGCCAACTCATTGCGGTAATCAGTACTCACGCCATAATTGAATTCACGACCACCGGGGAGTTCAAAGGCAATTTCGCCTAACTCTGTTAATGATTGTGCATTCGACCGAGACCATTCCACATCAAATGGGCTTTCAGTTTCAACAACATTTGAAGACCCTTCAGCAGGTAGGGTATACGCTTCACGTAATGATCCTACATTCTGTCTGGCCTTCTCTGCGTCAATCTTCAACTGAAGGTTTGAAAGTCTAACTTCTTCTTCAGAGAAAACATTTTCATCAGTCTTGTATTTAGATGAGATTAATAAATCAATTTCATCATTACCAAGAGATGGATACTCACTTGCCATATGGACCCGCATAACAGTACGATCATCCATTTCGGACGGATCTAATGCCTGGTAACGGAACCAGTCTTCAGGTGAGCGACCTGTCTTCTCCACAAAATCAGCAATGACTGCAATCCGTGGGTCGAGACTTGACTCAGATATAGATTGAGGCTCTGTTGGTTCTTCTTGCGTTGCCTGCATTTCGCCTGTTAACGCTTGAAAGAAACTTTCAAAACCTTCACTCTCATTATTTAAAGAACTTTGCTCCTCTTGTACAGGAGCCGTTTCTTGTTCTACAACCTGTTGTACATCTTGTTGTACTTCTTGTTGTACTTCTGGTTGAGCCGATTCAACTACTTGTTGCGGCTCACTTTCATTTGTAGGTGCAGGCTCTGCACTTACCTCTGGTGTAGGCGCTTGCACATTATCTTGCACAGGTGCCTCTTCTGTAGTCTGTGGCTCTCCGGGGAAGGTATCAGTAATAGTGAATCCTGCATCCTGGATAGCCTGCTCCATTTGGCTTTCTACTTTTTCCATTCTATTTAATTTATTTATACAGCAAATTTAATACATAAACTGTATGTTTGTGGAAGTGAGTGCAATGGCACTTACTGTGGTTAGGAGTAGCCAAAAGAAAAGGGGACCCTGTTAAGAGTCCCCTTTTTATATATAGTGTAAGCGGTGTTTAGTAAGTATCCTTTGCTCCTGGATTAAATCCTGCTTTAGCACCAAGCATTGTCATTGTTGCTTTCTCTGCTTTACCACCTGCTTTATACTTCTTAGTACCACCTCTTCCAGCGTTACCATCAACAACTGAGTCGCTGTTAGAGTCAAGCATCTTGCGAGCCATCTCTCTTTGGCTTGGGTCTTTAAGTAGAGCCTTGAGTAGTCCCCCACTTTTGTACATTTTCATTAGTCGATCATCCATGTCAATAAGATTAGTATTGCAAATTTAAGTAATGTTATGTAAGTTTAAGGAACTGAAATTCATATCATGAAAACAAATTACGAAACAAACATCAGTGTTGAAAGTAAATGTGTGTTGACAAATATTGCTGACTACGCTGCAAGCAACATGATGAGAACAAAAGAAAAGTCTGAGTTATACGCTAAGATTATAGATCGTTGTGTGTCTATGCTCGGTAAACCTTAGTCTTCTTTTTAACGGCTTTGGGTTGAGGAACATATTGCTTTCCTTCTTTTGTACCCTCCCTTTTCGCTCTTGAAGTAGCATTATATTCTTCATCTGAAAGCGCAGCAATTGCCGCTGTAGGTAGGTAACGCTCTCCTGTCTTAGATGAGGCCTTACCTGATTTAGTACGCCACTTTTGTTTAGTCCATTTTCTTAGGGACTCTTGTGCTTTTTTTAAACCTGGCATTATTTGTATCCGCCCCCTGCGGCTTTATAGGCTTTCGCTAACATCTGTGCTTTACGAGCAGACCACTGCCCTGCTTTACCACCTTTAGTACCAGCCATAATTCTTTTAAACAAACGCTTACGCATCCCTGGCTTAGTATAGTTTCCTGATTGATTTACTTTTGATTTGTACTTCTTAGCCATTACCACTTTACTTTATTGGCCCAGTACGCAGCAGAGAATTTACCCTTCTTAATGTTCTTGGCGTGACGGGCTTTAAAGGAAGCACGTTTCTTTTTCATCTTGTCAGATTCACCTGCCTTTGGCTTACCCGCTGTTGATGCTCCTTGCTCTCCAAAGCGAATAATCTTAACCTTGTCGCCTTCTTTAGCCGCTACAATATGTGACTTTTTAGGATGATCTGGAGTCCGCTTAGGTTGATTAAAACCCTTGAGTCTATATCGTTTTAGTATGTTGCCGTACTTACTTTCTGCCATAAAGCAAATATAAGTATTATCGTTTTATGCCGGGTATAGCGAGGTGTATCTCAATTTTCTCAATAAGTTCTAAAACCTCATTACTTTCAAGACGACGAGAAGAAATCATCTCATGTAATAATTTTAATTGATCTGTAGTTAGATCTAAGAAGTGTCTCATTTTTATAAATAATTAAAGAGTCTGAAATCGTCTTCATATATTTTTTTTATAATCTCTCTTGATTCATTGTCGTATGGATCTTGATCTGTTTTCGCTGTATAGTTTACGCGGACAAATTTCTCTGGTAGTTTCTTGTTATGATTCTCCCTGAACAGTAACCAATCATTAGCAAATGTCTCGTATTTAAAAATATGATCTACAAGTTTGTGCCTCCGCATTAGATACAAGAAGTCTACCTGTGGTACAAAATGTATACGGTCATAATCATCTTTCTTAAATTGTAGTAGCAAATCTGTTTTAATATAATCTTGAAACCTTTCAATCATGTTTGGCTCCTCTATAGTCTGCTGTCTTAAAAAATTATGTTTCCACGCGGACCATATTCGATCATAGGGGTTACGTACAATAGTAAAGGATGTATATTCAGAAAGCATTTTATTGCTGTATTCCTCTGTTAGGTCAAAGAATGTGTAATGCTTATGACCATGTCTGTTATCAATCTCTTCTTGAGTCCTCAATTCTCTGTGGATCGAAGTTGTCATACACTTTGGTACTGCTATGAAAACTAATTTATGATTATGATATACCATTAGTTTTGTTTATTACAAAACGAGACAAGTATATATCTCTTACCACTGTGTACTGGTCTTCCACCATGCCTATGTGTTACTTGCCCAGGATGAACAGCAATATGCCCCACATCTCCTACGTGTGTTTGTTTTTGATTATAGAAATATGTACCTCCCCCTGTATAGTCTTTGTTTAAAGTTAGCACCGAACTAATAACAGCGTTGTCATGATGCAGATCTAAGTGACCCTGTGTATCTGTAGTGTATTTAATCATGAAGTTTTCACTATCCATATTTATCCATGCTTTACCGTGAAGGTGCCACCTGGTTATCGCCGCCGGAAAAACAAACTCTTTTAGAACACGCTTGTATATTTCGTCGTACCCAAATGAAGATATTAATGTATCCACTGTTGGATAAAATTCATGTCTTTTAGTTTGCCATAAAGCCTTCTGCTCTGCCTCATCTATAAGCAATTTGCAAAACTCTTCTGTAAACAAAGGATATGATATAACATCTTGTATAGGCTCTTCAAATATCATGTCCCAAGCCTTTGTCTTAGCAGCAGGATGAATCCATTTATCAACCCATTCAGGCCATTTGCCAGATTTAAAAATCTCTTCGTGAACAGTAGACTGGGTTCTACTTGTGTTGTCATTAGATGACTGAAAAGCAATATCTTCTTTTAGCGCAAGTGCACGAGTATCTCTTGTTACCCAGTCCCAATCACCTCTTGGATGGACACAATAAGTAGCAGGAATAAATTCATCTGCCGCTGTTATATACTCCTGGAAGTTATGCTGAGTAAAAGATAATGCACCTGCCTGGGTAACCATATACGCATGCAAGTTATAAGAGTATCCAGGGACTACAATATCCCCGTAATCATCTCTATCTGGAGCCATTGCTCTGCGCCCTAAGTAAAGCATGTCCCATGTACTTGGATCAGGAATAATTGAATAATCTATCTTGCCTTTAAAGAAGAAATCTTCCTCACATATTAAAGCAATCTCTGTTTGATCCTCTACAATTTTCTTCCAGGTATTTAAATGTGCTAAACCACAGCCCATCTCACCGACTGTTACCGGTTGGTTCCACCATTTATTATCACTGTTCATAGCCCATGAATCATGTGGAGACCATTTATAATCTTTAAAAGATCTTGCGTCTACACCTGGCACTATCACTACGTCACAATCAATACCCGCTTCCTTTAGTCTACCTGTATACTCTTTTAACTTTTTGTCAGAGGTGTCCATAGATATTACATAGACTTTTTGAATCATAAGGCTTTCCTTTTTATTAAATAAAATTTCCCATTCTTTTGCTACTAACTTCCAGTCACGAGAGTTAACGTATTCATCAACCTTAGACCAATCTGTTATATGTTTGCTAAACTTATTTAAAGTTTCTTTAAGCCCAGCAATAGGATTGACCAAAGGTCTTACATGGTGTCCCAACATTTCAATCGCTGTTAAACAATAAGTTTCATTGTATGTAGTAGGGTAATACCAACTCTCACACTTAGACATTAGTTTATACAACTCTTTATTAGAGAGACTACCATGAAAAGTAACACCTTCTAATTTAGATACACGCTCGGAAAAGTTTTTATTGTAGTACTCCAAACCATAAGCAGGTGTACATATATCGAGAGTCCCATCAAGGTATCCTTTTTCAATATCACTGATTACTGCATCAAGTCCTCGTTCTGGATGAGATGTGTATATGTAAGAATCTTTTTTCTTAGTGATGACAGGCTCAAACAGCGATGTATCAAGGCCATTGCCAATCACCTCTACTTTATCTACTGATAAATGATCCGGGGCTTCATTCTTTATAAAGTATTCTTTATGCCAATTGGTAAGACAAACAATTGTGTCCGTGTTTAGATAAGCATCTTTTATATCTGCGTCAGACATACGCTGGCCCTTGTACCAATAGTGAGGATGTTCATTGTGTAACCAGAATATCTTCTTAGTCTGTGGCTTTAGATTATAGTATTTTAAGTAGTGGATATATGATACACCGATAAGTATATCTATCTCTGGGATCTCACTTATGTTTTTTAGATCTACATAATTAAGGGATCCGCTGTTGGGGTATTTATCAGAAACAGGCTTGACCTGGCCTACTACAAAAACACTATGCCCTTGTATAGCCAGTGACCTTGATAACCCCATTATACATTGCTCGGTTCCTCCTATTCCTTCTGAGTTATAATAGGGGTTCCAGGCACTTGCATAATATCCTGCGTGGAATACAATGACCATTTGTTGATACAATTAAATTAACTATTGCATCACTAAAGATACATTATCTAACTGGTCTTTACAATTCTACTGTATATCACATATGCCCCGTCGGGTATATTATCTATGTATGCAAGCGCTTCTGCCTTTGTTGAGAACGAACGAAACTCATCGAAGTTATCATCAGTCCTTTCCCATGATCCATCGGTTTTTAAATTCGCTGTATTGTCTGCATTTTGTATGTAGAAACTTTCTTGAACCGCCATATTATGTTAATCTTTGAACCATTATACCTCTATATACACTTGCGGATTGCGTTGAGTGATTCCAAATACCATCAAGAGCATTGGATGTAGTCAACTCATATGCATCACCAGATGTTGATTGGAAAATAAAACATGCGCTAAGGGTACTGAAGTCTCCATAAGTATTATGACGGAAGTATTGAATTGCCGCTGAACCTATTGGGTTTGTGCTACCCCCTGTCACTTGCTTTAAGTAGAAACCTACACATGAACGGTTGTTGTAATTAGACTTTAGTGTCACAGAGTAAGTACACAGATATGTACCCGTTGCTGATATAGTAATTTGATTAGAACTAATATCTACGTTTGTACCCGCTTGACCACCACCTAAAGTTCTGTTTATATTACAACGCGTTTGAGCCGTAGTAAATGTTTGACTGGAGTCAATTCCGCCAATCATAGGAGTAAATCCAGTACCCGGTGTTCCAGAAGAACCTGTCTGACCCTTCTGTCCTTTAGTACCGTCTGATCCATCATTACCCGCTGATCCTGTCTGACCCTTCTGGCCTTTGACTGAAGTACCAGCCTCACCTTTCTGTCCCTTGACCGAAGCACCAGCCTCACCTTTTTGTCCCTTGACTGAAGCACCAGCCTCACCTTTCTGGCCTTTGACTGAAACACCTTGCTCACCTTTTTGTCCTTTGACTGAAACACCTTGCTCACCTTTTTGTCCCTTGACCGAAGCACCAGCAGCACCCTTCTGTCCCTTGACCGAAGCACCAGAAGGACCTTGGATATTTCCAGTTGGTACCCATTGAGCGCCGTCCCATTCATAGACATCACCTGTGGTAGTATCTAAGTACTGATCTCCAACATTAGTACCTGCACCACTCGGTGGTCCAACTGCTGAGGTCCAGTTATCTCCTTCTTCACCTTTCTGTCCCTTTGTACCAGCCTCACCTTTTTGTCCTTTGACACTGGCTCCAACCTCACCTTTTTGTCCCTTAGTCGCAGTACCAGTAGCACCCTTAGTACCGGCTTCACCCTTCTGGCCCTTAGTCGCAGTACCGGTTGCACCCTTAGTACCAGCCTCACCTTTTTGTCCCTTAGTCGCAGTACCAGTAGCACCTTTAGTACCAGCCTCACCCTTCTGACCTTTAGTAGCAGTACCGGTAGCACCTTTAGTACCGGCTTCACCTTTCTGACCCTTAACTGAAGCACCATCAGCACCCTTCTGACCTTTAACACTTGTGCCCGTTGCACCTTTATCTCCAGCAGCACCTTTTGTTCCTGCCTCGCCCTTCTGACCTTTAGTAGCAGCACCAGCAGCACCCTTCTGTCCTTTACCACCTTGTGGCCCCTGGATATTTCCAGTTGGAACCCACTGTGCACCATCCCATTCGTACACGTCACCTGTGGTAGTATCTAAGTACTGATCACCTACATTGGTACCTGCACCACTCGGTGGTCCAACTGCTGAGGTCCAGTTATCTCCTTCTTCTCCCTTTTGGCCTTTGGTACCTGCCTCACCCTTCTGCCCCTTGACAGATGCTCCAGCAGCGCCTTTATCTCCCACTTCTCCTTTTTGTCCTTTGGTAGCAGTACCGGTAGCACCTTTAGTACCAGCCTCGCCCTTCTGACCTTTAGTAGCGGTACCAGTAGCACCCTTAGTACCAGCCTCACCCTTCTGGCCCTTAGTGGCAGTACCGGTAGCACCTTTAGTACCAGCCTCACCTTTCTGTCCTTTAACGCTTGCTCCGGCTTCGCCCTTCTGTCCTTTAACAGATGCACCGGCCTCACCTTTCTGTCCTTTAACAGATGCACCGTCTTGTCCTTTCTGACCCTTATCACCTGCTTCACCCTTTTGGCCTTTAACGGATGCGCCATCTTGACCCTTCTGACCCTTACCGCCTTGAGGCCCCTGGATATTTCCAGTTGGTACCCATTGCGCGCCATCCCATTCATAGACGTCACCAGTCGCTGTATCTAAATATTGATCACCTACGTTAGTACCTGAACCACTCGGTGGTCCAACAGCAGAAGTCCATGAATCACCTTCAAGTCCTTTCTGACCCTTAGTTCCAGCCTCACCCTTTTGGCCTTTGACACTTGCACCCTGTGCACCCTTGTCTCCAGCCTCGCCCTTCTGTCCTTTGACCGAAGCCCCTTGAGCACCTTTATCTCCTGCTTCGCCTTTTTGTCCTTTTACCGAAGCACCGTCTTGTCCTTTCTGACCTTTGGTTCCGTCTTCACCCTTTTGACCCTTGACCGCTGTACCAGTTGCACCTTTGTCTCCGGCTTCTCCTTTCTGACCTTTGACACTGGCACCAGTTGCACCCTTGTCTCCAGCCTCACCTTTTTGTCCTTTAACTGAAGCGCCTGTTTGACCCTTGTCTCCAGCCTCACCTTTTTGTCCTTTAACAGAGGCTCCATCGATACCCTTCTGGCCTTTCTCTCCTTTACCACCTTGTGGTCCCTGGATATTGCCAGTAGGAACCCATTGCGCTCCGTCCCATTCGTAGACATCACCTGTGGCAGTGTCAAGATATTGGTCGCCAACATTAGTGCCAGAGGTAGATGGCGGCCCAACAGCCGATGTCCAAGAGTCTCCTTCTTGGCCCTTGACTCCTATTTCTCCTTTTTGTCCTTTCTGACCCTTATCTCCAGCCTCACCTTTCTGACCTTTAGTACCAGCCTCACCTTTCTGTCCTTTATCTCCCGCTGTTCCTTTATCTCCTGCTTCACCTTTCTGACCCTTGACAGATGCTCCTTGTGCACCCTTGTCTCCAGCCTCGCCCTTCTGTCCTTTGACAGACGCTCCTTGTGCACCTTTGTCACCCGCTTCACCTTTCTGGCCCTTGACAGATGCTCCATCTTGACCCTTCTGTCCTTTACCACCTTGTGGCCCTTGGATATTACCGGTTGGAACCCACTGTGCACCATCCCATTCGTAGACATCGCCTGTATTAGTATCTAAGTATTGGTCGCCTACATTCGTTCCGGGACTTGAAGGTGGTCCAACAGCGGAAGTCCAAGAGTCTCCCTCTTGGCCCTTAACTCCTATCTCTCCTTTTTGCCCTTTCTCACCTTTCTCTCCTTTATCACCAGTAGTTCCCTTGGTGCCGTCAATTCCTTTTTGGCCCTTGTCTCCTTCTTCGCCTTTCTGCCCCTTAACACTGGCACCTGCTTCACCCTTCTGACCTTTAACCGAAGCACCGGCTTCGCCCTTCTGTCCTTTAACGGAAGCACCGTCTTGACCTTTCTGACCCTTATCTCCTTCTTCTCCTTTTTGACCTTTGACCGAGGCTCCGTCTTGACCCTTCTGGCCCTTACCTCCTTGTGGACCTTGGATGTTCCCAGTTGGTACCCATTGAGCGCCGTCCCATTCGTAGACATCGCCTGTATTAGTATCTAAGTACTGATCACCTACATTGGTACCCGGAGTAGACGGAGGTCCAACAGCAGATGTCCAAGAGTCTCCTTCTTGTCCTTTAAGACCTATTTCACCTTTCTGGCCTTTTTGTCCTTTATCTCCTTCTTCACCTTTTTGGCCTTTGGTACCATCTTCACCTTTTTGACCTTTGTCTCCAGCAGCGCCTTTATCTCCAGCGACACCCTTCTCACCAGTTTATCCCTTATCACCAGTGGTACCTTTAGTACCGTCAATACCCTTCTCTCCTTTGGATCCCTTATCTCCTTCTTCTCCTTTTTGCCCTTTGACTGAAGCACCATCTTGGCCCTTCTGACCTTTCTCTCCTTTACCGCCTTGTGGTCCTTGAATGTTTCCAGTCGGCACCCATTGCGCTCCGTCCCACTCGTAGACATCACCTGTATTAGTATCAAGGTATTGATCACCAACATTAGTACCTGGAGTAGATGGAGGTCCAACAGCGGAAGTCCAAGAGTCTCCTTCTTGGCCTTTAACACCGTCTTGTCCCTTTTGTCCTTTTTCACCTTTATCTCCAGTGGT
>Ga0213863_10001576_pt1 | contig 16488 bp, 18 predicted proteins | sample PICome_8_FD_160128 | JGI IMG/M metagenome (GOLD analysis project Ga0213863, IMG submission 160128) | Coastal seawater microbial communities near Pivers Island, North Carolina, United States - PICO497 | ecosystem: Environmental > Aquatic > Marine > Coastal | place: USA: North Carolina... | reverse complement strand
CAAGGTCACCATTATCCCACGTGGTCAAAGCCTCGGTAGCACTATGTTTACTCCCAAAAAAGATATCCTCAACCACAGCAAAAGAAGGGTACTCAATCAGATTTGTTGTGCGATGGGAGGTAGGGCAGCTGAAGAGATAGAAATCGGAGATGTAACCAGCGGGGCTGCAGGTGATATACGCATGGCTACGAACATTGCTAGAAGCATGGTTTGCGACTGGGGGATGAGTGACTTAGGCATGATTTCCTTTGGTGACAAACAGGATCAAGTATTTCTGGGCAAGGAATTATCACGGGCCCAGAATTACAGCGAAGAGACCGCACAAAAAATAGACCTAGCGATCAAAAATGTTATTGATGATCAATACGATCGCTCCAAGGGAATACTCAATGACAAGATCGATGCTCTTCATGCGACTGCGGAAGCCTTGTTAGAGTATGAGACAATTGAAGGTAAGCATGTTCATGAAATATTAGAACATGGAAAAATAATTTCTGAAGTGATAAAGGTTGTTGAAAAACAAGAAAAAGAGGAAGAGAAAGCGGAAGAAAAATCTCCTGAAGCCGATCAGGAAGATGAAATTGAAGATATTGATCCTGGTTCTGAACCTGCTGGCCTCCCTGCCTAAAGCATTCACAACTTTGCTTATAAACTTGAATATTTCCTGAGATTTATTACTTTCTTTCATTATGAGTAGACATCCTAGCTTCAAGCCTCCTGGAGGAAGCACAAAAAGTCGTAATGTTTTGAAACGATTTGAACGCGTTGAATTACTTCGTAAACGTGGTCAATGGAAAGAAGGCGACCGCGTTCTATCTTTGGTGAAGACCAAACCAGAAGAGTGATTTTTATTGCCTTAGGTTTTGCTTAATCCACTCCGAATAGGTTTCACTACACTTACCCTCTAGCACGATCCATTGTGGGTTTTCATAGGGGTGTATTTTTATAATCTCATCGAAAGCCTGATTTTGATTTCTTGTGTTTGTTTTTAAGCTAACACGCCATTCCTGCTCTTCCTGCACTTTACCTTTCCACCAATAATAAGAATTAACGGGCCCGTCTATTTGGGCACAGGCAATCAATTTTTTCTCCGTAAGAGCCCTTACTGACTGAATCGCTGATTTGTGCGATGGGAATGTGGTAAGAATCATTTTCATCAAAACAAACAAAACATATATTATCATTGCTAAAAGCTTTAAATAGAAGTACTACAAATCTTTTATTTTCTATCCTAAACAAACGAACATAAATCGTGAGAGACGAATACCTTAAAGAGGCCCAAGAAATAATAACCGACCCAAATACCCTTATCAATGTGGTATCAAGGAGATCCAAGCAGCTAAAGCATGGAAATAAGCCTTTGGTTGAATCACTGGAGAAACTGGAACCTGAAGATGTCGCCCTGAGAGAGATTATTGAAGGGAAAATTTCTTACCAAGAGTGGGACGAGTCAGAAGACGAGTAAACTAAACCTGGATGTGCCGATGTTGTTGATTGGCATAACAAAAGATCTTAAGTGGCCAAAAAGAATAAACCTAAAGTTGGCCTACCTGTAATTGCTAACTCAAAAGCACGTCACAAATTTTCTTTGGGTGACAAATACGAAGCGGGAATTGCTCTTCTTGGCACGGAGGTAAAGTCCATTCGCCTCGGGAATGCACAAATTTCAGAATCATTTGCAAGAATCGTGAAGGATGAACTCTTTCTCTTTAATGCTCATATTTCAGAGTACGAATTTAGCGGAGATCAAAACCATGAACCGCAAAGGCCTCGAAAATTATTGCTCAAGCATCGGGAACTGGAAAGGTTGCGGGTTGAAATTGAAGCAGCAGGTAAGACCATTGTCCCATTGCGCCTTTATTTTAAAAATGCCCTCATTAAAGTTGAATTGGCAGTAGGTGCGGGTAAAAACCTACGAGACAAGAGGCAAGACCTAAAAAAGAAGGTAGCTCAAAGAGAAGCAGACCAAGCATTAAAAAATTCATTGAAAAAATGATCGAAATCATACTTTTTCAACCCGAGATACCCCAAAATACTGGAAGCATTGGCAGAATTTGTGCCTTCTCTGACTGCAAACTTCATTTAATTCATCCTTTCGGATTCAAAATTAACGACAAACAACTTCGGAGGGCTGGAATGGATTATTGGGAAAGTCTCGATCTTTATGAATATGAGGATTGGGGTCATTTTTGGAATTCCAAGAATCGTCCAAAGAAAATCTACCTACTTACAACTCATGCTGACCATTCGATTTGGGAAGCTGAATTTCAGCCCGGTGATGGTTTACTTTTTGGCAATGAAGGCCATGGAGCCCCTGAATATATACATAATTCTGTTGATCATAGAATTCGAATCCCAAAGTTTAAAGATAATCTCAGGTCTTTAAATCTTGCAGTCTCTGTTGGTATTTCAACTTATGAAGCGCTTCGCCAGATAAGTCTTTGAATAGACCCGCTGTATCCATCATTTTACCTTATCGTAATGCATCTAAAACAATCTTTAGGTGTATCCGGTCTATTCAATTACAAACGCTTCAAAATTGGGAACTGCTTGCAATCAATGATCAATCAACGGATAGCACAGAAAAGAAAATTCGGAGTCAAGTAAACGATGACTTTCGGGTAAAACATTATTCAACCTGCAAACCCGGGATTGTTTCCGCTCTCAACCTTGGAGTGGAGCGTGCCAATAGCGATCTTCTGGCCAGAATGGATTCAGATGATGTGATGCATCCACTTCGCCTGGAAAAACAAGTAGACTTTTTGGGGAGGCATCCCGAGGTCGGAGTTGTTGCTGCAAAAGTTTGCTACAAAACAAATTCCGGTGAAACCTTTGGGGAAGGCTTTGAGGAGTATGTAAAATGGAGTAATTCAGTGCTAGAGGAGCATGAAATCTCTCTTTATCGATTTGAAGAAAGCCCAATTGTTCACCCCTCAGTAGTATTTCGGAAAATTTTATTCAAGTGCTATGGAGGATATCGTGATGGGGCTTTCCCTGAGGATTATGAACTCTGGTTACGGTGGCAATCCAGAGGGGTTAGGATTTGCAAGCTCAAGGACATACTCCTGGACTGGTATGACGGTAAAAATAGAGCTTCAAGAATAGAAAACCGATATTCCAAGCCATCTTTTCAGCGGGCAAAGGCAAAGTACCTCAAAGCTTGGTTGGAGGAGCAACAACATCACCAGAAAAAATTGATCTGTTGGGGGGCGGGTAAAGTAGCAAAGGCTCAGATACGGATACTGGTTGAAAACAACATCCTAGTTGAGGGAATATACGAGGTTGATCCCAGGAAGATCGGCAATCACGTTCTTGGGATACCCATTTTGGATGTTAACGAGTTCAATCTTCAAAGCACTGAATTCATGCTAGTCTTAACAGGCTCTAGAAATGCTAAGGATAAAATAAAGCATTTTCTCAAGGTAAAGAATCTGGTTTACGGAAAGCATTATCTGTTTTTTGCATAAATTATTGAAAAAAATAATTTCCTCTTGAATGAAAAGAGATGAGTGCTTTTCATTTAAAACTAATATGAATCTAAAAATCTCCTTGCTCTCTTTCTTGATTTCCTCGGCTTCAGTATGCCTTGATGGTTCCACTCCTAGTGGTTTCGTTTCTTTATTCAACGGAATCAATTTAGATGGTTGGTGGGGAGCAAAAACGGAGGATCCAGAAAAATGGATGGCTCTTTCATCCCAGCAATTTCGCGAAAAACATAAATCTAGTAAGGAGAACATCACTCAGCACTGGTCCGTTGTTAATGGAGAGTTGGTCAATGATGGGAACGGACTTTATTTAACCACCGAAAGAAATTACGGTAATTTTGAACTCCGCTTGGAATACAACACGGTTGCAGGTGCAGATAGTGGAATTTATCTGCGCGGAGTTCCTCAGATTCAAATCTGGGATACCACGAAGGCAGGTAATAAGTGGAAACTTGGTGCCGACAAAGGTTCCGGTGGACTATGGAATAATGGGCCTACTGGGACCCCGGGTCGTGACCCTTTGATTCATGCAGATTATCCATTTGGTCAATGGAATCATTTTCGAATTCTGATGATTGATTCCAGAGTGACGGTTTATTTAAACAAAAAACTAGTAGTTGATGATGCAATTCTTACCAATTATTGGGATCGAAAAACTCCAGCACCCCAAAGAAAACCATTAATCAAAAAGGGTCCGATTCAACTTCAAACTCATGGAGGAATGATTCGCTGGCGAAACCTATTTATAAAAGAATTTCCCACAAAATCCCGCGATTCCAAAGATCTCGAAGAATATGTCCCGGTTTTCAACGGAAAAGATTTCTCAGGATGGAAAGGTTCTCTATCAAACTATCAAATCATAGATAATGCGATCCAATGCAAAAAGGGAAAAGGAGGAACTATTTATACCGAAAAAAAATACCAAGACTTTTCAGTTATGCTAAATTTCATGCTCCCTGAAGGTGGCAATAATGGCCTTGCCATCCGATATCCCGGAAAAGGGAATGCTGCTTACCACGGGATGTGCGAGTTACAAATTCTGGATAACAATTATCCACGATACGCAACTCTTGATCCTCGCCAATACCATGGTTCTGCCTACGGTATGGTTCCTGCAAAAAGAGGTTTTCTAAAAAATACCGGTGAATGGAATTCCCAACTTGTTACCGTAAAAGGATCTCGAATTAATGTAATGCTTAACGATCAACTTATTTTGGATGCTGACCTATCAAAAGTAGAATCTTTCATGGGAAATAAGTCTCATCCGGGGCTAACCTTACTTGAGGGGCATTTTGGATTTGCGGGCCACAAAGACCCGGTCGCATTTCGTAATATCAGGATCAAAGAGCACGATTGATCATGGATAATAAGAATCGTTGACTAGATGGGCTCATGGTTTCATTGAACTTCGAGGGTCAGGAGCATTCTAAGCAGCATGAATTCGCTCATCAAAAAAATTGTACCTATAAATAAGGAAACCCAAAATATTTTTCCATAGAGCTTATAATTTCTTGCAAAGAAAATCATGGGGAGAATTCCAAGGCGTAATAGACAGAGCGAGTTGACTATCACAAGTATCCATCCAATGATATGTATCCATAAAGCCATTGAAAAACTTTAGAGTAGTGCAAATAATTAGTCGAGGATCTCTATGATGTCTCCCAGGCAAAATTTTGATTTATTTCATGATATTGACCTTTCATGTACCGACCAACTTCAGGAACTTGGGATACGGGCTGAGGCAAAAGTAGTCCCTGGTGGTGTTGAGATAAAGTTTGCAGAATTTAACTCCTCTACACTAGGGGCACTTGGCAGTATACCCGTTAAGGGATTGGATTTTCGAGAAGTTCAGTTACCCAAGATATCAGACTTTTCTCATTTTCCTATTTCTTCGCTCTCAGTCCCTGTAGGTTCCTCATTTGAAATCTCAGAACTCAACTGTTTTCAATTAAAGACATTGAATGCCGAGGGAATCCAGGCGGAAGATTTTAATGAATTAAGAAACCACCCCTTGAAGTTTCTTAATTTAGCCAGAACAAAAGTGAAGGACTTATCATTCTGCAGGGAAGCAAAACTTGAGTCCCTGAATATCGAACAATGCGAAATTAGTAATCTTTCTCAACTTGGAAGCCAAAAAAAACTCCGAGAACTCAACCTTTTTAAGTGTAAGGTAGAGGAGATTTGTACACTTGATGAATCTCCACTCGAAAGGCTCAACCTGTCTGGAAACTCAATATCCGACCTCAGTCCGCTTGCTTTATCTCCGTTGAAAGAACTTGAGATGCGTGCAACCAGAGTTACTTCCCTGGAACCCTTAAGGAATTGCCCCCTTGAAAGCCTCCAACTCCCTGGATCACCCGTTACTTTCCTTGGTAGCATTTCTACCTGTCCGATCCGGGAACTTAATATTGTTGGTTTAAAAATCGAAGATTTTGCATGCCTTCAGCAGATGCCTCTTAAATCCCTAGCACTTTCTCCAGATAAGCTAAGTTCGAGCGACTTCGAAATCCTTCTAGGGCTAAACCTTGACTATTTACAGGGCCCCGGAGATCCGAAGGATCAAAGAAGTACTGTATTCATGGAAAAATATTCCTCCCAATTCCAGACTTGATGCATTCCTTTTCAAAATTCCAATGTTGTCCAATAAGCACGGAGCGAATAGATAATACTTAATGCCAAAAAACCAATTAAGTGATATCAAGGACTATTACGATGTGATCGTGGTAGGTAGTGGGCTTGGTGGCCTCACGGGTGCAAATTGCTTAGCTAAGCAAGGTCACTCGGTATTGCTCCTTGAACATCACTACCAGTTTGGTGGTTTGGCCACTTGGTTTAAAAGGGCGGGAGGGCACATATTTGATATTTCACTCCATGGATTTCCTGTCGGAATGATAAAATCATGCAGAAGATACTGGACCAAAGAAATTGCAGACTCCATCGTTCAATTAAAAAACATTCGCTTTGTAAATCCTCAGTATGATCTGCGCACGACTTTTGATCGGTTTGATTTCACCAAAATCCTTCAGGAAAAGTTTAACATAGCCAAGGGGAAAGTAGAGCTTTTCTATGATCACCTCAAAAAAATGGATTATTTCGCGGGTGATAAACGCACCATTGCTGACCTTCTGGAAGAATTCTTCCCGGGAAGAGAGGATGTTAAAAGATTTTTACTTGAACCGATCACCTACGCAAACGGTTCCTCCTTAATGGATCCGGCTTTTGCTTATGGCATTGTGTTTACAAACTTCATGAGAAAGGGGATTTATACTTTCAAGGACGGCACGGATACTTTGATCAAGAAAATGGTGTCCGAATTACGAAGCAATGGTGCCGTGCTCAAGCGTCAATGCATGGTGGAGGAGTTAATTACCCAAGAAAGGAACGGCTCCCATCATGTCGCTGGTGTTGTAGTGAACGGCAAAAAAATAAGATGTGGTGCAGTGCTCTCGAATGCTAACCTTAAGAACACGATCGAGAAACTTCTTGGTTTACCCAAACTGCCCAAGTCTTTTGCCAAGCTTTCACAAAAGGTCAGGCTCAACAGCACCTCCTGCCAAGTTTACATTGGACTCAAAAAAGGGACCACCATCCCTGAATCTGTGGGCGATTTAATTTTTACTTCAGAAGCCGAACAATTTTCCACGGATGAATTAACGGACTTCAAAACCACAAGCCGTACCTTTTCGATTTATTACCCGGATACTCGACCACACCGTAAAGATCCCCGCTACAGTATTGTGGCTTCCATCAATGCAAACTGGAAGGACTGGAAGAACTTATCTGAATCCGAATACAATTCGGCAAAAGAAAGGCTTTGCGAAGAAAGTGTGGTGGCATTGGAAAAAATTATTCCTGACATCCGAAATAAAATTGAGCATCTAGAAGCCGCAACCCCTCGAACAATCCGCCATTACACCCAGCATGCGGATGGAGCAACTTTTGGCACTAAATTTGAAGGCTTGGAAGTTTCAAGCTCATTGCCGGATCATGCCCCGGGTCTTTTTCATGCCGGCTCTGTTGGAATTATCATGTCTGGCTGGCTTGGCACCATCAATTATGGCGTCATTACCGCAAATAAAGTAGACCGTTTTCTCCGTGCTAAACTGTCGGGTGTAGAAGCCTCCGAATAAAATAATTTGTTTGGCTAAGAATCTGGGAATTAAACCTGTTCATCCACTGATATTTTCTCTTTATTGTAGGGATGGATGAAATACACAGGCTAATCCCTCACCGCCCACCTTTCTTGTTTATTGATCATGTGATTGAGGTGAACAAGGAAGGAGCAAAAACTGGACTCAGCATTTCAGATGAAATGCCTTTCTTTAAGGGGCATTACCCGGGTAATCCAATCATGCCGGGGGTTTTGCTCTGCGAATCAGTTTTTCAAACGGGAGCGGTTTTTTTATCGAAAGAAGAAATTGGGGAAGAGAATTTGAACGATGAATCGGTTACCCCAGTCCTTTCAAGGATTCGGGATGCAAGGTTTAAACGAATGGTTAAACCTGGTGATGATCTGGTAATTTCGGTCACGCTTATCGATCAAATCGGCCAGTTTTACAACCTACGTGGCGAAGTTAGAAATGGAGATAAAGTGGTCATGACCGTATCTTTCGCCTTAGCTCTCGTAAAGCAGTAGACTCATGAGTTTCCTGGATCTCGAAGGCAAGGTTTACCTCGTTGTTGGATTTGCAAATCGTAAGAGCATTGCTTGGTCAGTCAGCAAGTCTCTTATGGAAGAAGGTGCCCGGGTCCTTTTTTCAGTACGGAGCGAAAAGAGAAAAAATGAGCTTCTAACCTTACTCCCTGAAGCGGAGATTTTTGTTTGCGACTTTGAAAAGAAGCAAGAAGTTCAAAATTTAGCCGAGCAAATTAATCAAAGCTGTAAGGAATTGAATGGAATTTTACATTCAATCGCCTTTGCAAATTATTCTGAGGGTTTAAAACCCTTTCATGAGACTGAAAGAGATGACTTCCTCCAGGCCACCCAAATATCTTCATTCTCATTAGTCGAGCTTGCTAATTCCTGTAAGAACATCCTGGCAAAGAATGCCTCGGTGGTAACCATTGGAATATCTTCCGTTCAAGTAACCGCTGAAAGCTATGGCTACATGGCTCCAATCAAAGCCTCCCTTGAAGCAACCGTGCGATACCTCGCCAAGTCCTTTTCTAATTTTTCTGAGGTACGCTTTAATTCGGTGAACGCGGGCCCATTAAAGACCAGTGCATCCGCAGGAATACCCGGCTATCTCATCAATTATCTATATGCGGAAAAACTAACCTTCCGGAAAAAATCTTTGCAAACTAAGGAGGTATCCGACTTATCCTTATTTCTTCTGAGCGAACGGTCTTCAGGAATTAATGGTCAGGGTATCGTGATCGACGCTGGTATGGGATTCAATTACTTCGATCAAGAAGTGGTGGAATCCGCCATGCAAATCAAACCGTGAATTTTCCAAATGTCTCCATTGAAGCAATGGCTTACGCATTGCCCAAAGAAATTGTTTCTTCCGATCAACTCGAAGAATGTTTATCCCCAGTCTATGATAAACTTGGCCTGAAAGTTGGCCGTCTTGAGTTAATGACTGGGATCAAGGAAAGGCGATTCTGGCCGTCTTCCATGTTGCCCTCGGTGGGTTCTGCAGAAGCTGGATTAAAGTTGCTCAACCAGGAAGGGGTTGACCCGAACTCGGTAGATTTATTGATCCACTCGGCGGTTTGTAGAGACCGACTTGAACCAGCGACAGCTTCCTATGTTCATCGAAAAATGGGCTTGTCCGGGAAGACTCAAATCCTTGATGTTTCCAATGCTTGCCTTGGTTTCCTGAACTCTTTGATTCTGGCAGCGTCCATGATCGAATCCGGGCAAATCAGGAAAGCAATCATTGTTGCTGCAGAAAATGGTAAACCACTGGTTGACCGAACGATTCAGATCTTAAATCAAACAGAGCAAACCAGGCAGACAATAAAGCCATATTTTGCCAACCTTACAATTGGGGCATCAGCGGTTGCCTGGTCAATCTGCCACAAGGATGACATCGATCATCAAGCGCCATCCCTTGGCTTTTGCTCCAGTTTTACGGATACTTCATTTAATCACCTTTGCGAGGGAGACAGCGATGGCGATGACCTGATTATGCAAACAGATTCGGAAGACCTTTTACATGCGGGGATTTCAGTTGCCCGTAGTGCCTGGCTGAAGTTCATGGAAATTTCTTCCTGGAATTCTGATACGCCGGAGTTGTTAATCACGCATCAGGTTGGCAAAGCCCACACCAACGCGGTTTTTGAAGCTTTACAACTAGACCCATCGAAAAACTTTTCCTCTTTCGAGCACCTGGGTAATTGTGGGGCCTCATCCTTGCCTATAACCTACACTCTTGCCTGCGAAGATGACCCGCAAAAGAAAAAGGCCAAAACCGTACTAATGGGGATCGGGAGTGGTCTGTCCTCCATCATGCTGTCTCTCAACCCGGATAAAAATTGAAGCATTTGAGCCAATACCCATTTCAGAGAAATTATTTTTCAACGAAGTCTGGGCATCGCATGCATTACTTAGATGAAGGGCCACATGAATCACCCCCCATCTTATTTCTCCATGGAAACCCAACCTGGTCTTTCATGTATCGGAATCTGATTAGTGAATTAAGTAAGACCCACCGTTGCTTGGCTCCAGATCACTTAGGTTGTGGCTTATCTGACAAGCCATCCTCCAGTGAATTTGCTTATGATTTAAAATCTCACTCTCAAAATGTATTTGATCTCCTTGAAGAACTCTCCATAGACCAATTCTCCTTGGTTGTCCATGACTGGGGTGGGGCAATAGGGCTGACAGCATTTCGGAATCATTTAAGCCGCCTAAAGAAGATCGTTCTATTAAATACCGCGAGTTTCCACAGCACCGATGTTCCTAAAAGGATACTTTTTTGTAGGCTACCCCTGATTGGCAGTCTTTTCGTCCGCGGCCTCAATGGCTTCGCCTGGCCCGCAACTTTTATGGCCACCGCCAAGGGTTTATCCAAAGATGCGAAAGCAGGATTACTGGCCCCCTACAACTCCTGGAGAAACCGGATTGCGGTTTGGAGATTCGTAAAAGATATCCCCTATGAATCAAATCATCCAACTCGAACGCTGTTAAAAGAAACGGAATCTCAATTAGCCGAACTAAAAACCAAAGAAATAATATCTTGTTGGGGCATGAAAGATTTCTGTTTCCATCCTGGATTCCTGGAGAAATGGAAAAATATTTTGCCGAATTTAAAGTCTTATGAATTTGAGGATTCCGGACATTATATATTGGAGGATAATTACTCTGATTGTGTTGAGAAAATCAAGCCATTCCTCATTTCCCAATAATGTAAAAAGATGCTATTCTTGCAATCCCATCCAGAAGCTTTCATATTATCTTTGTGACCCAGAAAAGAAGTAAACTACAGAGTCGAGAAGAGAGAACTCACAATTTAGTCCCGATTCAACCGCATGACCTAACCAGCCAAGCGTACCATAGGGAAAGTCCGCGGCGGGAAGAACCAGGGATTGGGATGTACCTCACCCTTGCCATTTGGGTATTTATGATCGTCTTCATCTTTTCTATTTTGGACCTAGTTATTGGGTCATGGCAGCAGATCAAATAAGTTCTTCCTCGAAAGGAGCTTGGGAAATCGCTTGCGATTCATTTATCGAAAGCTTGAAAAATCAACGTCGATTATCCCCCCATACTTGCCGGAATTACCTTCATGCCATCCAAGTTTTTTTTAATTGGCTTAATGCCCCTAAAAAATCAGCAGGCTTCCCCGAAACCACCCGGGAGAATGCAAGGTCTTACATCATCGAAGCCCAAGAGAAAATATCTCGGGTAACCCTGCGCAATCACATCTCTGGTTTAAGGAATTTCTTCAAATACTGCATGGAGAGGGGTATCTGTGAAGAAAACCCATTTCATAACCTTGTTCTACCCAAAACTGAAAAAAAACTCCCTCAATATTTATCCGAAAAAGAAATGTTAAACTTACTGGATCAACCAAGGTTACTTTCAGCTCAGGGCAGAAACTCAGAGTTTATAAAACTACGCGATGTCATGATTTTGGAAATTCTTTATGGGGGAGGATTAAGAGTCAGTGAACTGACAGGTTTAAATTATGGGGACATTGAATGGAGTAGGAATGCAGTGCGGGTCACCGGGAAAGGAAATAAGCAAAGGGTCTGCCCTGTGGGTAAGAGAGCCACCTTCGCCATCCGCAATTTTCAAGATATAATCAGCCCAAGCTCTTCCTTGATCGACCCGGTTATTATTGGTCGAGCAGGGCAGAGACTCTCTGCAAGAAGTGTCCAAATTCTACTCAAAAAATATCTTCTTGCCGCGGGTCTCCCTAAAACCTTAACGCCCCATAAACTCAGGCATTCCTACGCAACTCACTTACTTGATCACGGAGCAGACCTAAGAGCAGTTCAAGAAATGCTTGGTCATGCCAGCCTTTCCACGACTCAGGTTTATACTCATGTCTCGGTGGCTCGCCTAAAAAAGACCCATGGACAAGCACACCCGAGAGCGTAAAAGGTTTACTGGAAGACTAGTATTATTATAAAAAAAATTTGAAAATCTTTTACTTTCTACCAAAATATAACCACATAATTACTCTACCTTACCTTACATTCTCATGAAAATAACCCTTTTTTTATCCTTACTTTTTGCTCCCATTTCTTTCTTTGCCAAAAGCATTGAGTTCGATTTCAAAGATCCTAAAGGGATTAACAGTATATTGTTCCACTTGGATGCACCTCTTGAGTCTATAAGTGGCTCCGGGAATGATATATCCGGAATGGTTCGCTTTAATATTGATCAACCGGAAACAACCACAGGTGAAATCATATTAAAATCCGAAAGCTTGCATGTTGGAAATCCGGTCCTCAAGGAACATATGCACGGGGATGACTGGTTAGATGTTAAAAAGTTCCCAAAGATCAAGTTCTCCTTTACTTCCCTTGCCAACATTAAAAAAAATAAGAATACGGTTTCGGGTGTGGCCAATGGAAAAATGACCATTCGAAATGTTACCATCGCCATGCCTATCACGGTAACCATTACTTTCCTAGAGGGCTTGCTTGAGAAAAGAAATCGTGTACCAGGCGATCTCTTAGTGGTACGCTCTAAATTTTCTGTAAAACGGGATGACTTCGATATTCAAAAAGGTGAAAATTTAGAGAAAGTAGCCAATGATATTGAGATCATTTTAAACCTTGCAGGTTCCGCTCCGAAGAAGTAATCTCTCAATCACCCCACGGAGAATATCCCCTATTCTCCATCCCAACAAGCGAGAGCACTTATGTGTTCTCGCTTTTTGTTTGAAAACTCCTAGACTATTCCTCCTTTTATCTGTCCCCTATGTCAGAATCCAACATCTATCCAATTTATGATAAGCTTGCTACCCGTAAGGACAAGGAAGTGCTTCTGGGTTGCAAAGGAGCGGCATTTTGGCTGCTTGGACTATCTGGTTCCGGGAAAAGTACTCTTGCCATTGAGCTCGAAAAACGACTCCTAGCCAAGGGTATATTTTCAATCATTCTGGATGGGGATAATTTACGTAGTGGAATCAATCAGGACTTGGGATTCTCCGAAGATGACCGTAGGGAAAACATTCGAAGGACTAGTGAAATTGCAAAACTCTTGGTGAAGTCTGGTGTGGTTGTGATCATCTCCTGTATTACTCCCCTTGAAGAGTTTAGGAATACTGCAAAGCAGATTATAGGGGAAGATGATTACCATGAAATTTTCGTTGAGGCCGACTATCAAACTTGTAAAGAAAGGGATGTGAAAGGCTTGTATAAAAAAGCAAGCCAGGATGAACTTGAATCCTTTACCGGACAAGCTTCTGCATTCGAGGTTCCTCGTTCTCCCCAGCTTATTCTAAAAACTGAAGCAGAGAATCCAACCCAGTCTTCCGACAAACTATTTTCTTTCGTTCAGGGAATCATTTCCCAAACCTAAATTCTCGATGCATAACTACAACTTAACTCATTTGGAACAACTTGAATCCGAAGCTATTTTCATCCTTCGGGAAACCGCAGCACAATTTGAAAGACCAGGGCTTCTATTCTCCGGGGGCAAGGATTCAATCGTCATGGCTCACCTTGCTTCCAAAGCATTTAGCCCGGCACGCATTCCATTTCCATTCGTTCATGTCGATACCGGGCACAATTTTCCAGAAACTATTGATTTCAGGGATCAATTTATTGAGAAGGTAGGAGTTGAATTAATTGTAGGCTCCGTCCAAGATTCGATTAACCGAGGGACTGCGGTTGAAGAGACAGGGAAAAATGCCAGTCGTAATGCTCTCCAGTCGGTTACCCTGCTTGAAACCATTGACAAGGAATCCCTTGATGCTTGCCTAGGTGGAGGAAGAAGAGACGAAGAAAAAGCTCGTGCCAAAGAAAGATTTTTTTCCCATCGTGATGCTTTTGGTCAATGGGATCCGAAAAATCAACGGCCTGAGTTATGGAACCTTTTTAATGGCCGTAAAAATCCGGGAGAAAATTTTAGAGTCTTTCCATTAAGCAATTGGACGGAAATGGATATCTGGCAGTATACAAAACTTGAAAACATTGAATTACCTGGCTTATATTTCGCTCATGACCGTGAGGTATTTGAGAGGAATGGATCACTCCTTGCAGTGACCGATTTCATTTCCCTCCAAGATCAGGAAGAAGTCAGTACAAAAACGGTCAGGTTTCGCACCATTGGTGATGCCACTTGTACCGGTGCCGTAGAATCACAAGCCGACTCCTTGGATGCAGTAATTACTGAAGTTGCTGCCTCCAGAATCACAGAAAGAGGTTCCCGGGCTGATGATCGCAGGTCGGAGGCAGCTATGGAAGACCGGAAAAAGCAAGGCTACTTCTAAAAACTATTCCCTATTATCTTTCTTTTAAAATTTTTCTAATGAACCAGACAAATGACTACTTAAATATGGACCTTCTGCGCTTCACCACTGCGGGAAGTGTAGATGATGGAAAAAGCACCCTGATTGGACGCTTATTCCATGACACCAAATCCATTTTCGAAGACCAGCTCGAAGCCATTGAGCGAAGCAGCAAGCAAAGGGGTGACGAACATGTAAACCTCGCCCTTTTAACCGATGGATTAAGGGCGGAAAGAGAACAGGGGATTACTATTGATGTTGCCTATCGATATTTCGCAACCCCCAAGCGTAAATTTATCATTGCAGATACGCCTGGGCATATTCAATACACCCGGAACATGGTGACCGGTGCCTCCACTGCAAACTTGGCCCTTATTTTAGTCGATGCACGGAATGGAGTGATTGAACAGACCAAGAGGCACACCTTCATTGCAGACCTGCTTGGAATCAAGCATGTTGCGGTTTGTATCAATAAAATGGACTTGGTCGATTATGATCAGGCAGCCTATGAAAAAATCTTGAATCAATTTACAGATTTCGCAAGTAGACTGGAAAATGTCACCGATTTAACCTTCATCCCCATCAGTGCCCTAAAGGGAGACAATGTGGTGGATCGGTCTGCAAATATGCCATGGTACAAAGGGGCACCCTTACTCTACCATCTGGAAAATGTTTATGTTGGATCTGATTTTAATCACATCGATGCTCGTTTTCCAGTCCAATGGGTAATTCGCCCCCATTCTGATAAACATCATGATTTTCGTGGCTTTGGTGGCCGGGTAGCTGGGGGAGTTTTTAAAAAAGGAGATGAGGTCGTGGTGCTCCCCTCAGGGTTTACCACCAAGATCAAAAGCATTCTTCAATCCGAGAAAGAAGTAGATGAAGCATTTTACCCGCAATCCGTTACCATTTTATTGGAGGATGAAATTGATGTTAGCAGGGGCGATATGTTGGTTAAACCTAATAACCAGCCTAATATTTCTCAGGACTTGGATGCAAGAATTTGCTGGTTTTCAGGAACTAAAAAATTAAGCCAAGGAACCAAGTGCTTATTTCGGCAAACCACCAAGGAAGCCCAAGCAATTGTATCAGCGATTAATTACAAGGTGGATGTAAATAGCTTACGAAAGAACGAAGAAGATCTTGAATTTTCAATGAATGATGTGGGCAGGGTAAAACTTCGAGTCTCCCAGCCTATTTTTTATGATACTTATCGAAGGAACCGAAACACGGGAAGCTTCATTCTGGTTGATCCGTTTACCAATGAAACCCTGGCCGCCGGCATGCTTCGATGAAAAAGACCCTTCGTCCTGAATCCATTGATAAATTAAAAAATTTATCCATTCGCTTACTGGACCAAAGAGAATCCACCCCGCTGATCATGCCCCAAGGGGATAGCGAGGGATTCTGGTTTGGAGGGGGAAATTTTATCCAACAGGAAGATGGAACCATTTTAACTTGCGGTAGATATCGTAACCACGGAGATGCCCGAACCGGAACCGGGGCAGGGCAACGAGGCTTGGAATTTTCCATTTTTGAAGTCAATCAAGCCGAGGAGACTGCCGAAAAAATCCATTCTTTTTCTAAATCCGATCTTTCCCATGATGCAAATGTGGTCTCCATTGAGGGTGGCTGTATTTTACCTGCGACTCAAGGCAAGGGTATTGAAATGATAGTATCCACGGAGAAAGAAATTTCATACCCTAAGGAATTAATTCATTTTCAAAAGCCAGGAACTGGAGTCTGGTCGATCGATTTATTCAGTGGAATTGATGGAATATCCAGTATTTCCCTAGACAATCCAAAGATCATCGCTCGCTCCGAAGAACCCAATACTTTACACGTGAAAGATCCGGTGGCCTTTCGCATTCAACCGGACCGTACCGAGCTGATCTTTTGCCACCATTCTTTTTCATGGTCCAGTTCCAATACCGGGCTTAGTCAAAGAATGAAAGGTGAGGACGATTTCGTCCTCAAAGATTACAATGTATTACCCCGCGGTAATAGTTGGGACGTTGCCTGCGCCAGAGTAACCGAGCGGCTCGCAGTCCCCAAGGTTGGAGAATTTGAAGATCTCCCCGATTTATCCC
>Ga0213863_10001574_pt1 | contig 16492 bp, 11 predicted proteins | sample PICome_8_FD_160128 | JGI IMG/M metagenome (GOLD analysis project Ga0213863, IMG submission 160128) | Coastal seawater microbial communities near Pivers Island, North Carolina, United States - PICO497 | ecosystem: Environmental > Aquatic > Marine > Coastal | place: USA: North Carolina... | reverse complement strand
CATTTAATTGGTCTAAGTCTTCTTTAGTATTATAGATACCAACGGAAGCTCTAGCGCTAGCGGGTATTCCCAATTTATCATGAAGGATTTGGCAACAGTGGTGTCCTGCTCTTATTGCTACACCATCTTCATCTAAAATAGTTGCAATATCATGAGGATGAACTCCTTCAATTGTAAATGATAATACGCCACCTTTATTTTTAGGATTACCAATTAATTTAACAGAATTGTTTTTTTTTAAAATTTCTTGACCGTATTCAATTAACTCTTTTTCATGTTTAATAATATTTTCAATACCAACCTTTTCTAAAAACTTAATCGATTGATCAAAAGCAATAACTTGAGCGGTTGCCATTGTGCCAGCTTCATATTTGTTAGGTAAATCACCATAAGAAATGCGATCTTTTTTAACTTCTTTAATCATTCCACCACCGCCCTGATAAGGCGGTAACTCTTCTAACCATTTTTTTTTACCAAACAGTACGCCTAAACCAGTTGGTCCATACATTTTATGACAAGAAATAGCATAAAAATCACAATCTAAATCTTGAACGTCAATTTTTAAATGTGGAGCTCCCTGACACCCATCAACAACAACTATTATCCCTTTAGCATGAGCTAATTGTGTTATTTCCTTAATTGGTAAAATCGCACCAGTTACATTTGACAAATGATTAACAGCAATGATCTTTGTTTTAGTGGTAATCAACTTTTCAATATTCTCGATAGGCACTTCACCAAATTCATTTATTTCAGCAAAATTAATTTTTATATTTTTTGACTTTCTCAAAAAGTGCCAAGGCACATAGTTAGAGTGATGCTCAAGTTCAGTAATTATTACCTCATCACCTTCCTCCAAATATTTTTGTCCTAAAGTATTTGCAACTAAATTGAGAGCTTCTGTTGCACCTTTTGTAAAAACAATTTCATTTTTATCCTTTGCATTAATATATTTCTGAACTGATGATCTTGTATTTTCATACATGTTTGTTGCTGCAACAGCCAAATAATGAACACTTCTTCCTACATTGGAAAACTGTTTTGTATAAAATTCATTAATCCTATCAATAACAATTTTTGGTTTTTGAGATGAATTAGCGCTATCTAAATAAACAAGATCATTATTTTGAATTTTTTCATCAAAGATTGGAAACTCTTTTTTTATCTGATCAATTTTCATCTCTAATTCCAGTTATTTTTTTAATTAATTTTTTAATCTCAGGTGTTGATATTTTTTCTATAACCTCTTGTAAGAAACCATTAATAAGCAATTGTCTTGATTGATTGTAAGATAGACCTCTAGACATAAGATAAAAAATTGCATTTTCATCAATATTTCCTGATGTTGACCCATGTGAGCACTTTACATCATCAGCATAAATTTCTAATTCAGGCTTAGCATTAAACTCGGTTTCCTCACTAAGTAAAAGCGCTCTACTCAATTGATAACCATCTGTTTTTTGTGCTTTTTGATCGACAAAAATTTTTCCTTGATAAACTCCTTTGGAATTATCATTAAGTGCATTTTTAATAAGTTGATAACTTCGACAATTTTCGTCATTATGATTTATGACTGTTTTAATTTCATGTTGATTATCTTTTTCTAAATTTAAAACACCATTAATAACTGCTGAACCATAAGGTTGATTTAAAGAACAATTAATTTCATGTTTAGCAAACGTAGAACCAGTTGAATAAATAAAATATTCCAAATGGCTATTTTTGCTTAAGTCGATTTCGTTATAATTATATTCAATAGTGTTTGTTTTCCCTTCGTTGATATTAAAAGCCTTTAGTGTGGCATTATCTTTTATATTTATACTACAATAGCTATTCAAAAAATTACTACATTTAGGTGAGTTAGATAAATTTACTAACTCTAATGCACTATTTTCTCCAAGCTCTATATTTATGTTAGAATTAATTACAGAGGACTTAGCTTGATCTGAAATATAATTGTAAATAACTATTGGTTTATTTGCTCTATAACCCTTTAAAACCTCAATTTTAATACTTTTTTTAGTAAATGCGTGATTTAAATTCACTAAACTATTTTTGTTTATTTTTTCATTAAAGTATTCTCTATTAGATATTTTAATTTTATCTAAATCATCAAATTCAAAATTATTTTTAAATAATTCGCCATCTAATAAAAAAATTTGGTTGTGATCAAAATCCTTTATTATTTTAAAAAATTCTATTTGAGTATCAAATTTTGCTTGGTCAAAATCAAAATTTTCAAATTCTGAATTTAATATTTGATTTAAATCTAAGAATTTCCAATCTTCTAATTTTTTATTTGGAAAACCATTTTTTAAAAAATTATCAAAATTTAATTTTTTAATCTTTAATTCTTCTGGAGAAAAATTTTTTTCCTTAACTAATTTGTCAAAATTCGATTGAAATATATCAAGCATTACTCAAAATCCTCATAACCTTTTTTTTCTAAATCCATTGCAAGCTCTGGTCCACCTGATTTAATAATTTGTCCATTTTTAAGAACGTGAACAAAGTCAGGCTTTATATAATCGAGTAATCTTTGATAATGAGTAATAATTAAAAAAGAATTATCTTTTGTTCTTAAAGAATTAACTCCTTCTGAAACTATTCTTAACGCATCAATATCTAAACCTGAGTCTGTTTCGTCTAAAATAGATAGTTTTGGATTTAAAATTGACATTTGAAGTATCTCATTTTTCTTTTTTTCACCACCAGAAAAGCCAACATTCAATTGTCTGCTTAATATTTTTTCATCAAATTTTAATTCTTTAGATTTCTCTTTGATTAGCTTTAAAAATTCTAGAGCATCAAGCTCCTTTTCACCTCTTGCTTTTTTTATAGCGTTTAAAGACGTCTTTAAAAATGTATTGGTATTTACTCCTGGAATTTCTAATGGATACTGGAATGCTAAGAATATTCCTTTGTGAGCTCTCTCCTCTGTTTCTAAATTTAATAAATTTTCATTATTAAAATCTACAACTCCTTCGATTTCATAGCCTTTTTTTCCTGATAAAATATTTGATAATGTACTTTTACCTGACCCATTAGGCCCCATAATTGCATGGACCTCTCCAGCATTAATTTTTAAATTTAAACCTTTTAAGATTTCTTTGTTGTCAATTTTTGCTTTTAAATTTTGAATAGATAGCATTTTAACCAACACTTCCTTCTAAACTTATTCCTACAAGTTTTTGTGCCTCAACAGCAAATTCCATAGGTAATTGTTGCAGAACTTCCTTGCAAAAACCGTTTACAATTAAACTTACCGCTTCTTCTTGGCTTAATCCTCTTTGATTACAGTAATAGAGTTGTTCATCACTAATCTTTGATGTGGTTGCTTCGTGCTCTATATTCGATTTGATATTTTTATTTTTAATATAAGGAATTGTGTGAGCTCCACATTTATTTCCCATTAAAAGTGAGTCACATTGAGTAAAATTTCTAGAATTATCTGCTTTTGACGAAATATCTACCAAACCTCTATACATCATGTCTGATTTTCCTGCCGAAATTCCCTTTGAGATAATTTTACTTTTTGTGTTTTTTCCAAGGTGGATCATCTTTGTTCCGGTGTCTGCTTTTTGATGATTGTTAGTAATAGCAATTGAATAAAATTCACCTGTAGAGTTATCACCTTTTAATATGCAACTTGGGTATTTCCAGGTAATAGCAGATCCTGTTTCTACTTGTGTCCAAGAAATTTTAGAGTTTCTACCCTTACATAATCCTCGTTTTGTAACAAAATTATATATTCCGCCTTTACCATTTTCATCACCTGGATACCAATTTTGAACTGTTGAGTATTTAATCTCAGCATCATCAAGTGCTATTAATTCTACATTAGCTGCATGAAGTTGATTTTCATCTCTCATTGGAGCTGTACAACCCTCTAGATAACTTACATAACTTCCCTTGTCTGCTATTATGAGAGTTCTTTCAAATTGACCAGTTTCAGATGCATTAATTCTAAAATAAGTTGATAGTTCCATAGGACACCTAACCCCTTCAGGAATATAAACAAAAGATCCATCAGTAAAGACTGCTGAATTTAGTGTAGCAAAAAAATGATCAGTTGTTGGAATTACTGAACCAAGATATTTTTTAACTAGTTCAGGATGTTTTTGAATTGCTTCTGACATCGAACAAAAAATTATACCTTGTTTTGTTAATTCTTCTTTAAAGGTTGTTGCAACAGAAACTGAATCAAATACTGCATCAACAGCTATTCCATTTATTCTTGCTTGTTCTTGAAGAGGAATACCAAGTTTTTTATATGTTTCTAAAAGTTTAGGATCAAGCTCATCTAAACTTTTTGGTTTATTGTCCATACTTTTTGGTGCTGAATAGTAATATAAATCTTGATAATCAATTTTTGGATATTGGGGCTTCTGCCAATTTGGTTCCTTTAAAACTTTAAATCTTTCAAATGCATTTAATCTAAATTTTAACATCCATTCTGGCTCTTTTTTAATATTAGAAATAAATCTGATGACATCCTCATTTAATCCTTTTGGCGCCCTAGTACTTTCAATATCAGTTGAAAAACCATATTTATAATCTTTAAGCTTCTCTATATCTTTTTCTCTAGTGTCCATTTTGAATTCTTTCTTGTGTTTTTTTAGTTATTAAATCTTCTAAACTTTTTTCTTCAAAAAAATTATTGATATGGTTTTCCAGTTCATCCCAAAGATTGTGAGTTAAACATTTAGTTGCTTTTCCGTTGCAACCTTTTTTAGACTCTTTTTTACACTGAACTGTTTTTACTTTTTCATCCACTGCTTCAAAAATATTGGTAAGTTTAATTTCTTTGGGTTGTCTACTTAAAATATATCCACCTTGAGTCCCTCTAATACTTTGAACAATTTCTTTTTTTTTCAGTTTTGAAAAAATTTGTTCAAGAAAATCTATAGATATGCCCTGTCTTAAAGATATGTCTCTTAGAGAAACTGGGTTATCACTCTTAAATCTAGCTAAATCTACTAGAGCGGTAACAGCATATCTTCCTCTTGAGGTTAATTTCATAAAATATAATGATTTAAAGGGGTATATAGATACTTGACTAAAATAGTCAAGTATAGGTTGGTTAAAAAAGTACTAACATTTTGACACAGAGATATGCTAAATAAGCGTCTTTTTAATTATAATTAAAATAATATGGACAATAAAATACTAGAAATTTTTATACCTGGACCTGCTGGAAGACTTGAAGCAAAATATTTCAAAAGTAAAAAAAATACCTCTCCTGTAGCTTTGGTTCTTCAGCCACATCCACAATATGGTGGAACAATGAATAATAAAGTCGTTGTAGAAACTTTTAAAACATTTATGGAAAATGATTTTTCAGTTTGTAGAGTTAATTTTAGAGGTGTTGGTAAAAGTGATGGCGAATTTGATAATGGTCAAGGAGAGTTAGCTGATGCTGCGGCAGCTTTAGATTGGCTTGAAAGAGAAAATTTTGACAACTCTCAGTGTTGGGTATCTGGTTTTTCATTTGGATCTCTTATTGCTATGCAACTACTTATGCGTAGACCTGAAATAAATAGATTTATTGCAATTTCCCCACAACCAAATGCTTATGACTTTTCATTTCTTTCACCATGCCCCACTTCTGGAATGATGATCTATGGAAAAAAAGATGAGCTAGTCCCTCTAGAATATATCACTGAGCTAGACAAGAGACTAAGTGCACAAAAAGGAATAAAGGTTGAATTTCAATCTGTACCTGATGCAAATCATTTTTTTTCAAAAAGTGAAGATCAATTAGTTAAGTATTTAGACAAATATATTAAAAAAGAAACTGCACTTTACTAATAATTTTTAATAATCTGACCACCTAAAGACGGATTTTTACATCTAGTAGTTGTTGGAAAGGTGATTGGTAATTCTAAAATTCTTCTTGCAGCAAGATATCCAAATGCTTGTGACTCTATAAAATCTCCATCAAACTGATAGACATCAATATCTTTGATAATCAATTTTTCATCACTCATATATTTATAAATATTTTCAACAAGTTTTTTATTTTTTCTACCTCCACCACATATAATAAAGTTTTTAACCACGATATTATTAATTTGATTAATTTTTTTTAAACCTTCTGAAATTAAATAAGCAGTGAATTCATTTAAGGTTGCACACCCATCTTCAAGATTTAAACCTTTTACAAATGAGATATCAAAATCATTTATATCCATTGACTCTTCTATTGAAGAGATTTGAAAATTGTCTATAGATTGATTTAAAATTAATTGATTAGCTTTTCCAGATAAAGCTAGTGAACCATTTTCATCAAATTTTTTGTTACTTTTTTTTCTTACCCACTCATCAATTAAACAGTTACCCGGACCAATATCGTATGCAAAAATTTGTTTATCAATATCTTTATTATCTAAAATTGTAGTAACATTAGTTATTCCACCAATATTAATTATATTAATAGGGTAAGTTAATTTGTTTTTTTTGTTTATCTGATTTGAGATTAAATAATGAAAAATAGGAGTCAGTGGTGCCCCTTGACCATAATTATCTAAGTCCTGTTTTCTAAAATTATTAACAACTGTACAATTTGTTAATTGAGATAAAAGTTCACCATTTCCTAATTGTTTAGAAATTTTGGCTTTTGAGTTGTGATAAATTGTTTGGCCATGAAAACCTATTATTTCAGGCCTTGTTTGCTCTTGTTTTATGAATTCATTGATAACTTGAGCATTGAAGAGTGTGAATTTTTTTTCAATTTCATCAATTATTGAAAATTTATTATCTAAATCTTTTAATTCACTTATGCTCTCTCTAAGAAAAATTAAATCTTTATATAATTCATCACTAAATTCATAAAATTTATTAGATATTTGCTCAAAATAATCATAACCATCAGTTTTAATTAAAGATATATCTACTCCATCCATCGAAGTTCCACTCATTAAGCCTAAGACGGAAAATATATTTTTTTTCATATTTAATTTTTTTTTAGAAATTTTTGTATATTGTAGAACTATAAGCTCATGAACAAATTTTTAAAAGAATTTAAAGATAGAGGATTTTTCTATCAATGTACTAATGAAAATGAATTATCTGATTTACTTAATCAAAAAAAAATAAAAGCCTACATTGGCTTCGATTGTACTGCTGAAAGTTTACATGTAGGTAGCTTGCTTCAAATAATGTGTCTACGTCTTTTACAAAAACACGGTCATCAGCCAATTGTTTTGTTAGGTGGTGGTACTACCAGAATTGGCGATCCCTCTGGAAAAGATAAAACAAGAAAAATCTTAGATGAAAATGAAATTGAAAAAAATACGAAAAATATAGAAAATATTTTAAAAAATTACTTATCTTCTAATAACAAAGATACAAAACCAATTTTTGTGAATAACTATTCTTGGCTAAAAGATTTAAATTATATTTCTTTTTTAAGAGATATTGGAAAACATTTTACAATTAATAAAATGTTGACTTTTGATAGTGTAAAAACTCGATTAGATAGAGAACAATCACTGAGCTATATGGAATTTAATTATATGATTTTACAAGCATATGATTTCTTAGAACTAAATCAAAAAGAAAATTGTGTTTTGCAAATTGGTGGTTCTGATCAATGGGGAAATATTGTTAATGGAGTTGATCTAATAAAAAGATATTCAAATAATCAAGCCTATGGATTAACGACACCATTGATTACATTAGCTACAGGTGCCAAAATGGGCAAAACAGAAAATGGTGCCGTATGGTTAGATAAAAAATTTTTATCACCATACGATTATTGGCAATTTTGGAGAAATACTGACGACAGAGATGTAATAAAATTTCTAAATATTTTTACGGATTTAACAGTTGAAGAAATTGAGAATATTAAAGATAACGATATTAATGAGCTTAAAGTTTTATTAGCCAACAAAACTACTGAAATGCTTCATGGAGAGAAAGAAGCTCAAAACTCTGAAAAAATAGCTAGAGAAACTTTTTCAGAAAACTCAACGGGATCCAATCTTCCCTCAGTTAAAATCAAGAAAGATCTATTGAATGCAGATTTTAGTATTTTAGATCTTGTAGTTTTATCTAAATTAGAAAATTCAAAAAGTGAAGTCAGAAGACTAATAAAAAGTAACGGTGTTAGAATTAACAATGAAATTGTAACTGATGAAAAAAAGATTATTTCTACAGAATTATTTCATGATAATTTTATAAAACTATCATTAGGAAAAAAAAGACATATTAAAATTGAACTTAACTAATTTTTTTTAATTTTTTCTAATGTTCTTGTTATAAATCTTGGTGTAAGTGTTTTGATTGGATTTACAGTTGTCTCCAAATCTTTCGGTGGTCCTTTAATTTTAAAGCTAACGCCAAAAACACCCTCACCAACTTTTTGTCCAACCAATATATTTCCTATTAAAGGTATTGAACCTATTGTTTTATTAATGGTTGTTGCTGGAACAAGTGTTCCTCTAAGACTAACTAGACTATCTTTTTCAACATATCCCTCCATTAAAATAGATATCGCTGGTCCGATTGCGTAAATTTCATTAATGGTCATGAGATCTGCTTTGTTATCAAAATTCATCTCAAACTCACTAAAACGTATTCCCTCACCAGATAATAAATCAGCAATACCTTGTAGTGATGCTAAAGATAATATTTTTGTTAATGCAGGCAATTCCTTTAACTTAAAATCATAAATTTTTAAATTTGATTTAGACTCGTTATTTTTTTTACTTGAATAAAAATCAAGCTTTCCTTCAGTAAAACCCTTTATGAATTTATATCTGTCAACTAAAGGCTTTGCTTCATCTGAGAACAATGTGGTTATTTTTTCACCATTATTATCTCTTATTGTAAATGTAATTTTTTTATTATTAGAAAAATCTGATTCTAGATTCAAATTAACAACTTCATTATTACTTAAAATAATTTTACCTTTTAAATTATCAATTTTATTATTTGCATCTAAATAAACTTTTTCAACATTAATTTTTAGTTCAAAATTTTTACTAAAAAATTTTCTTTTATTATCTTCATTAGATTTTAAAAGCTCAGTTATAAGATGATCAGCGTTAAAACTTGCTCCTGAGATAACGTATACATTCTTATCTTTTTTAAGTTTTAACTCATTTTTAAGTTTTGATTTATCTTCAAAATTCAAATTTATAGTTTCTAACTCATCAATTTTAAAATCTTTGGATAACTGCAAATTTTCAATTGAAATGATATTTTTATCCTCTGTTAAAATAATATGATCAAATTTTAATTTATCTTTTTTTAAAGCTCCTTTAAGTTTCAAGCTTAAACTACTTTCAACATCTTTTTCAAAATTAATAAAATTTAGAATTAATGGATTGTCTTCAATTTCAAAATCTAAATTAAATAAATAGTTGTCTTGGATATTTGTTATTTGATAGTTGATAACATCTAAATTATTTTGAATAAAAATATTGCCTGATCCAGTTATTTCAATTTTGCTTTTATTATAATTAATTTTAATTTGCTGATTTTCAAATACTAAGTTTTTTTTAATATTTGGTAAAATAGAATTATCACCTATAAAGTTATCAATATCTAATTTGTTAACATTAACAGATGCTTGAATATCTAAATTTTTAATTTTTAGATTGTTGTCTATATTAAATTTAAAATTAGACTCAGAATTAAATGATAAATTGTTTAAATTTTTATTTATTAATTTATTATCTAAAAATTTTTTAATATCATTTTTTTCAAAATTTAAATCTTTATTTTTTACAATTCCTGTGACTAAAAAGTTATCATCATTTTTTTTAGCATTAAGTTTTGGGATATTTAAGCTTTTATTATTCAATAAAAATGTCAAATCTTCTAAATTTAATTCTTTATTGTTGGCTTGAAAAATAAAATTTAATTTAGTTACTTTTTTATTTGATAAAGTTAACTCAGCATTATTAACCAGGCCTTTAATGATAAAGTTATCTTTAATATTTCCAACTTCATTAAATTCAAATTTTAAATCAGCAACAATATATCCATTATCTATAATCTCGTTTGCGATGAATAATTGTTGATAATTTTTTACCTCTTTAACTAGAATAATTAAATCTTTCAAAGCAATAGATTTAGTTGAAATTGCTAACTCTGATATTGCAAATTCATTTTTAAAAATTGATTTTAGTGAAATTTGAGACTTTAAGTTTTCAAGTTGAATAATGTTATCTTGGTAGGAAAGATCTGTTCCTAAAGTTTTTAAATCAACTGTAAATGAAAGAGGATTTAATTTAATGTTAACTTGATTTAATTTTAAGTCCAGATTTGAGTTAATCTCTCTAACTTTTGAAGTTATCTGGTTATTAAATTTATCTGTTTTTACTCCAATTATACTTAGATAAATAACTATCAATGCAATAATTAGTGTTAAACTAATAAACAATCTGTAAACAATTTTTATCATTTTATTTGATATAAAGATTTTTCTAAAAACTCGTCAATTTCTCCGTCTAAAACTTTATCAGGGCTTGTGCTTTCATGATTGGTTCTATTGTCTTTTACTAGTCTATACGGTTGAAGAACATAAGATCTTATTTGGTGGCCCCAACCTATTTCAGATTTTGTAGCTTCGTTATTTTGATTTTGTTGTTCTTTTTTCTTCATCTCAAAATCATATAATCTTGCTCTTAACATATTCATACATGTTTCTTTATTTTTATGTTGTGATCTTTCATTTTGACATTGGACAACAATTTTTGATGGTAAATGTGTTATTCTAACGGCACTATCAGTAGTATTAACATGTTGTCCACCTGCTCCACTTGATCGATAAGTATCTATACGCAAATCTTTTTCTAAAATTTCTATATTAATGTTTTCATCAACAACTGGATAAACCCAAACACTAGCAAAACTTGTATGTCGTCTAGCACCTGAATCAAAAGGTGAAATTCTAACTAATCTGTGAATACCACTTTCATTTTTTAGCCAACCAAAAACATAGTCTCCTTCAATTTTTAAAGTTGTTGACTTTACTCCGGCCTCATCACCTCTGTGTTCACTCACTATCTGATATTTAAAATTTTTATTATCAGACCACTTTAAATACATTCTTCTTAGCATATCTGCCCAATCCTGACTTTCGGTTCCTCCTGCTCCAGCGTGTATTTCAACATAAGCATCTAACGGATCTGCTTCATTGGATAAAAAACACTTTATTTCATTTTGTTTTGCAACCGTTCTAAGGTTAGAGATATTTTGACTAACTTCATTTTGAATTTCCGAATTATTCTCTTCTAAGGCAAGTTGATATAAATCATCAAGATCATTAATTTGACCAACAGAATTTTGATGAGAATTTATTAAATCTTCAAATAATTTTTTTTCTTTTATAATCTTTTGTGATTTTGATTTATCTTGCCAGAAATTATCTTCTAGCATTTTGTTATTATGATTATTTAGCTTAGTTTGAATATCATTTTTCTCAAAGATACTCCTTAACTCTATTGTTAATTTTTTCTATCTCTTTTTTAAAAGTTAAATATTTATCATCCATTAATAAAACTTTAATATATTATTGGCATCTAATCTATCGTTATTTGAATACAAAATTTTTCCATTAGATATGTTTTTGCTTTTATAAGACTCTATAATTGTATTTTTTGAATTGAATTTTGCTTTAGTGCCAGTATCGGGATCTACAACCATTAGAGTAATATCATCAGGTACTTTAAAAGGTCTTGCGTCTGATTTTTTCACAGCCTTTTTCACAAATTCTTCAAATATAGGTAATGCTGCTTTAGATCCTGTCTCAAATTTTCCTAGAGGTTCAGGATTATCCATACCAACATAAACACCAATTACAATATTGGAGGTAAAACCAATAAACCAAGCATCAGTATTATCGTTAGTGGTCCCAGTTTTTCCAGCGAGATTCAATCCAAGTTTTTTTAGTTGTTTTCCAGTTCCTCTTTCAACAACACCTTGTAGTAAAGAGGTCACTTGATAGGCTGTCTGAGGTGATAGGATTTGTTTATAATTATCCTCAATTTTTGGAAAGTTCCCACTGGAAAATGAAATGCTTTCACAATTTGCACATCTTCGATTTTCATTATTAATTATTGTATTTCCTTCTCCATCTTGAATTCTATCAATTATGATTGGTTTTACTAACTTGCCGCCATTTACAAATGATGAATAAGCTGAGGTTAGATTTAATAATGTAGTCTCTGCTGAGCCAAGAGATATTGACAAAAGCTCTTCAGGCTTTTCGTATATTCCCATATCTTTTGAAAATTGGGCAATTTTATCTATTCCAAGATTTTGGGCAATCCTTACTGTCATAAGGTTTCTAGATTTTTCTAAGCCAACTCTTAGTGTAGATGGACCATAAAACTTTTTGCCATAATTTTCAGGTTTCCATTTTTTTAAATCTTCACCTTGATCTAAAACTAGAGGAGCATCTAAGACTAATGAAGACGGAGTATATTTATTCTCTAAGGCAAGTGCATACACAAAAGGTTTGAAAGCTGATCCTGGTTGTCTAAATGCCTGTGATGCTCGATTGAATTCGCTATTTTTAAAACTAAATCCTCCGCTCAAAGCAAGAACCCTTCCTGTAAAAGGGTCCATCACTACAGCACCACCATTTATTTTTGGAAGTTGTTCGAGACTGAAATTTTTTTGATTAATTTGTTTAACATAAATTATGTCACCAACTCTTAATAATTCTTTAAAATTTTTTTTAGTCCAAGATATATCTTTATATTCAATTATTCCGTTAAAATTTTTTTCAGTCTCAATTATAGCACTAAATTGATTTACCTCTTTAACAATTGCAAGTTGCCATCCAATAGATTGTTCTAATAAAAAACTTTTTTCAATTTTATCTAACCAATCATTACTATACTCAATATTTTTTAATGGTCCTCTCCAACCTTTTCTCCTGTCATAAGCAATCAATCCATTACGAAGACTTTCAGTAGCTATTTTTTGTAATTCAAGATTAATTGGTGTGTTAATATTGTACCCTTGTTTATAAACTTTTTCATAAGTTAATTGATCAATAATTTTTTTTCTTACATCTTCGATATAATATTGAGAATCTTCAAAAAAAACTTTTTTTGTTTTTTTTAATTCAATTGGACTTTCTTTAAATTGAATATACTCCTCTTGAGTAATAAAATTATTATCATTTAAATTATTTAAAACTAAATCTCTTCTAAATTTTGCGAGATCTCTGTCTCTATATGGATTATATTTACTTGGTGCTTTTGGTAGTGCGGCTAATAAAGCTGCCTCGTTATAATTTAATTCTTTAATTGATTTATCAAAATATTCTAAACTTGCAGCTGCTACCCCATAAGCGCCACTTCCAAGATAAATTTGATTAAGATATAGTTCTAGTATTCTTTCTTTTGACAAAGCTCGCTCTATTCTAAATGCCAAAATTGCTTCTTTAATTTTTCTATTGATACTCACTTCATTTGTTAACAAAAAATTTTTAGCAACCTGTTGCGTAATTGTAGATGCGCCTTCCAATCTTTTTGAATTAAGAATATTATCAACATTATTAATAACAGCTCTCATCAGACCTTTTGCGTCTACACCTGGGTGTGAAAAAAAATTCTTGTCTTCTGCAGACAAAAAAGAGTTTATTACATTTTTAGGAATAGCCTCATAAGGTACAAAAATCCTTTTCTCTGTTGAAAAATCGGCAACCAAATCACCTTCACCAGAATACATTTTGCTTGATACTGGGGGTTTGTAATTTTTTAAAAATTTATAATCTGGAATACTGTTTGAAAAAGTCCATAAAACAATCAAAATAGTTACAAGGGAAAGTAAAAAAAGACTAATAGTAACAATTAATATATTTTTGATTATATTTGTCATTTTAATTCCATTATATAATGGAATTTGTTAAAGATAAGGCACTATTAACAAACAAAATTTTTAATACAAAATTAATACTAATGAATCAATTTAATCAAATAATATGGAAAAAAATTTATACATTGATGCTTCGCATCCAAATGAAACTAGAGTTGTTCTTAAATCAGAAAACAATATTGAAGACTACGAGTACGAAGGTCTAAAGAACACACTTATAAAAAATAACATCTACTTAGGTAAAGTAAGTAGAATTGAACCATCTCTTCAAGCAGCTTTTGTTGACTTTGGAAGAGATAGACATGGTTTTTTATCATTTAATGACATCCAATCAGATTACTATCAAATCCCTAAAAGTGATTTAGAAATAATTAAACAACAAGAAGAACAAGCTAGAGAAGAACTTTCAAAAGAAGTTGAAGCAAAAGAAGAAAAAAATCTAGCTGAGGGAAAACTAGAAGTCGATGATCCCCTTGAGGCTGAAAAAGAAAATATTGAAAATCAAGAAGTTGAGCTAAATGAAGATAACAGCAATATTGACAATATAGAGCTTTCTGAAAATGGCAGTCAGGATGAAAATGTTAAACAAATCACTGAAGATGAAAATAATAAATCAAAAATAAAACCTTTTAGATTTAAAAGATATAAAATTCAGGAAGTGATAAAACCTAATCAAGTTATTCTAGTTCAGGTTATCAAAGATGAGAGAGGTCAAAAAGGGGCTGCGCTAAGCACGTTCATTTCTATTGCAGGCAAATATATTGTGTTAATGCCAAATACTCCTAAAGGAGGAGGTATTTCAAGAAAAATATTTAATCCTGCAGATAGAAAAAAAATCAGATCTATTCTTAATGAGATTGAAATTCCAAAAGAGATGGGCCTAATTGTTAGAACAGCTGGAAGCAATAAAACTAAAAATGAGATTAATCAAGACCTTGAAACTTTAAAAAATACTTGGAACCAAATTAAAGATACTGCTCTAAATTCTATTGCCCCCTCTTTAGTTCACCAAGAAAGTGAAATAATAAAAAGAACTCTACGAGATATGTACGATGAAAATACAAAAAATATTATCATTGAAGGTAACGAAGGATATAAAAAAGCTCAAAATTTTATGAAGATGATGATGCCATCCCATGTCAAAAAAATTAAAAAATATAGGGGCAAGATACCTTTATTTATTGAAGAAAATATTGAACAAAAGTTAAATCAAATTTTTGAGTCTGAGATTAAATTAAACTCTGGAGGATATTTGGTCATTAACCCGACCGAAGCTCTTGTATCTATAGATATAAACTCAGGCAGTTCGATTAAACAAAAAAATGTCGAAAGCACAGCTCTTGATACAAACTTAGAGGCTGCAGAAGAAATAGCAAGACAGATTAAAATTAGAGATCTTTCGGGTCTAATAATTATAGATTTTATTGATATGCTTAGCTATGGAAATAGAAGAATGGTTGAAAGAAGATTAAAAGAAAAATGCAGAACAGATAGGGCAAGAATACAAATTGGTAGAATTAGCAATTTTGGTTTACTAGAAATGTCCAGACAAAGACTAAGAGAAAGTGCTGTTAAATGGAAAGTTGAATTAACAGATGAGTCTTTTGCTCAAAAACTTTTGAAGATAGTTGAGTTAAAATCAGTGCTAAGCAAGGCTAAATTTGTAGAGCTAAAAGTTTGTGAAAAAATCTCTGACTTTTTAAAAGAAAATTTTGTTGATGATTTAACTTACTTTGAAAAAAAAAATAAAATGAAAATTGATATTATAACAGATAATTCACTGATTATTCCTGAATATATTATAGACCTGAAAAACAAGTCTAACAAAACTATCGAACTAGTTGAGTATCATGAAAAGCTAAAAAACTTAGAACAGCAAAAAGTTGATGACAAGTTCTCAGGCAATAAAGAAAATAAAAAGTTTTATAAAAAAAAAAATTATAAAAAAAAATTCTTTAAAAAAGATACTAAATAATCCCAGTTATAGGCGAAGAAGGATTGCCCATAATAGTTTTTTCTATTCTTCCTGAAAGATAAGATTGTCTTCCTGCAATTACTGCATTTTTAAATGCTTGAGCCATATCAAATGGTTTTTTAGCTCGTGCTATTGCGGTATTTACTAATACCCCATCACATCCTAGCTCCATAGCTATTGTTGCATCTGAAGCTTGACCAAGTCCAGCGTCAATAATTAAAGGTAACTTTGTTTGTTTTCTTATTATTTGAATATTAATTTTATTTAAAATTCCTAATCCAGAACCTATTGGCGCTGCTAAAGGCATGATTGCTGAAGCCCCAACATTTTCTAGACGTTTAGCCATTAAAGGATCATCATTACAATACACCATTACTTTAAATCCCTCTTTTGACAAAACCTCTGTCGATTTTAAAGTTTCTATCATATCGGGAAATAGATTTTTTTTATCACCAAGAACTTCAAGTTTGACAAGCTTCCATCCACCAATTTCTCTTGCAAGTCTTAAAGTTCTCAAAGCATCTTCTGAGGTAAAACATCCAGCTGTATTTGGTAAATATGTAATTTTTTTTGGATCAATATAATCCATTAATAAAGGTTTACTTTTATCAGAAATATTTACTCTTCTTACAGCAACTGTAACTATATCTGCTCCTGAAAGCTTAATTGCCTTAG
>Ga0213863_10001570_pt1 | contig 16533 bp, 15 predicted proteins | sample PICome_8_FD_160128 | JGI IMG/M metagenome (GOLD analysis project Ga0213863, IMG submission 160128) | Coastal seawater microbial communities near Pivers Island, North Carolina, United States - PICO497 | ecosystem: Environmental > Aquatic > Marine > Coastal | place: USA: North Carolina... | reverse complement strand
TTATCTTAGCTTTCAATTATTCATGAAGACAAGATCAAAAAGGTAGTAATCCAACCGAATTGGGTTTAGATTATATTTGATAAAATACTAGGTAATAAATCTAAATCAAACAAAAGCTAAAATCGTGCCCCATTTGTGTAAGTGTTCGGCTATCAAATTAAAATATAATTTATGTTTGCGGGATATATATATAGTGAACGTATTGTATAATAACGCAAATCTATAAAAAAAGAAACTAAATTTAGAACTGTGTTTCAATGGACCGGTAAATATGATTTTGGTTACAGAAATCGGTCTCAGGAGTGAATCAAAAGGTTTTGGTAACAAAAAGTAAACAGTTACTAAAATTAGAAATATAACAATTAATGCTTTCAAAAAATTAAAAAATTCAATTTCAAAAAAAGATTGAAACCTGTCTGTAAAAAAATTGTAAAAAGGCAATTGACAAGAACAATTAGTGTTTTTGGGATAGCATTAGTGATTGCATTGTTTAGGTCTCATGTACATTGTGAAGAAATGGTTAAGTCATGGTACTATGCCTGCATCAGTTATAAGAACCTATATGTCAGGCCGACTAAAGAACGGCAATTAAACTGCTTAGCAAATACAGCACTCATTTGTGCTGTTAGCACTGGTATGTGGTTCCACATAGCTTGAGCATGCCTAAAAACTCATGATTATTGGTGGCTCGGCAATGCACTAGTAGCATCAGGATCTGCAATATCTTTAGCATCGTTGCGTGTACAAGCAGCACAAATTTATATGACGATTGTGGTCTTGATGAAATTAAGAACATCACGTGCCCAACAAGTATGTTCAAATTTCGATCTTTTTTAGGAAGTAAAATTATATAGGACACGCAAGAGAATTTTTTGACTATTTAAGGTCTAATCCTCAAGAGAATACCCTAACAGAAGAGGCTGTGAAAAAAGCTCAAGGATTTCTGTACGAAACGCCATAAGAATGTTTTACAAATAAGACGACCCTTTTGTCTTATTTGTATTACTTAAAGATTAAAAACAGATCCAATCTACCAATTTTGGGATTATGCAATATTCATTACAAAAAAAGCATAACGGGGTTTGGAAAAGCTATATATGATAAAGATCTGAGAGGTTTTTATTGTGATGATAATTTGACCATAGTCCTTTTCATACCTCAAAATTACAAGACTTTCAAAATATAGGAGAGGATGGGATTCGAACCCACGGTACATTAATAACGTACATCAGATTAGCAATCTGAAGCTTTCAACCACTCAGCCACCTCTCCACTAAGTTTCTACTAGGGTAACATTATTATTATTAAAGTAGTTAGCTGTATCACGCCCTGAAGGACTTGAACCCTCGACATCAGGTTTTGGAAACCTACGTTCTACCAACTGAACTAAGAGCGCGTTTCTATATCATTACCTTTAATAGTATAAAGTGGAAGATTTTAGAAGTCAAACATAATCCGTTCTTTTGCTCGATTTTTAAATGTTTCTGCCACACTCGAGTCTTGAACCATCTCGGGGAAGATTTGTAAGAACGGTAATCCGTTCTTCATTAAATCTTCATACTGTTTTTTCACAATTTCATTTGTTGACGTTAATTTGTCTTCCATATAATCATAGTTTAGTTTATATTAAACTAGTGCTATAAATCCTAGACTAAATTCATGCTGTTAAGGCTACTTCTTTAAAATTAAAACATCGTCGTCAGCCCCGAATAACCAATTCATAAGCCACGACCACCATCCTTCTTCTTTATTTGGACAACCGCACGCCGCAGCATCTAAGTATGTCGTATGATCTAAGAATTCTCTGACAGAGCTACCCAGAGAGGCCGTTATACCTAGCACACTAGAAGCTGCATCACGCCCCCCTCCCGAAAAGTATGCGCAAAAAGCCGTTAACCATCCGACTGGGTATATAACTGTTTGTGCAGCACATGCGGCAAATCGGCCTGGAGTTTTTTTTACCTCTATATAACTTCCAACAGGAGTCACATAACGTATAGCCCCGCTTACAAACTCTTCTACAAATCCCTCTCTTCGTTTTTTTAGGGAATTTATTCAAATTGGTTGGTGCAGCCAGAGATATTGAGGGAAAAAAGTACAATTTGCTAGCCATCAAAATGATAACCAAACAAATGCATAGTATGGGGTGCTCGCTTTTAAATTTCTTTGCATGACTGTATTTTTTGCCCAAAAAAATTACAACCTTATTCGTTGATTTTGTCATTTTCCATCAGTTAAAAAAATATCATTGAAATCCCACACCCCAAAGTGGCTATGGAAACTGAACCGGCACCCAAAGTTGGTAAAGTTATGGGGAACGTAGTAATCCCAACAACAATTAGAGTGAGACCATACCACTTACGAGTTATTCCCATTTGAATCTCCTATTTAAAAATTTGTTTTTATCGAATACGTAATCTATCGTACCACAATAAATTTCAATTAAAGCAGTTTTAAAATATGTCGTCTTACCAAAACGCAGTATAAGCAGCACTTTTTCAAACCAAAGTGCTGCTTATACTGCGTTTTGGTAGCCGTCATATTTAGCCGACCAAAGCTGGTATTTAAAGGGTTTAAAGCAACAAATTGCGGGTTTTTTATATATGATTGTTTATAATACTATTCTCAGAACTATTTTCCAAGCCACGCGGTTTAGTTTTTAAAAACTAATTGAGTGCTTCCGTACCTTGAAAATAATAGAGGGTTCTAATTAAGAATTAGAACCCTCCAGTAAGGCTCAAAAAATATTATCAAGGTAGCCTAACAAGGTTTAGCTTAGAAATTCACTCTGTTTTTCAAAGAATGCTGATAAGGCCTTGCCTGTAGCTCTACCTAAACCGTTTATATTTTCATACTCTAAATTAAATTCTTTTTTCCCTTGAAGAGAATAGGTTTGTTTTAAGGATGGGAAATTAGAGCGTAGTAATTCTTTTTGTTTTCTTGTTAAACGTACTGAATTGAATATTTCATCTAGCTCGTCCGTATAAGCTTCTTCAGATTTAACAGTTTCAATACGCTCAATGTGCTGAATTTCACCGATTTTTAGTCCACCTTCAGAGGAAAAATCAATCTTAGCTGAAAAATTGACCTTCCCAAGGGCCTGTATATTAAATACATTAAAAATATTTATGTATATAATAAATAATATGGTGTACCTATTATAAAGCATTGTGATATCTTATTATATAAGATAAAGGAATAGTAAGTATTTTATTTTGCTTGTTATGTTTCATAAGCCAGTTTGTGTATGAAATATAAAATCCAGCAATCGTTTAGCATAACTTTAAACCAGGAGGTTTTCATGTCTCAAGCTGTAGAATCACGTACTCGAATCAAAAGTGAACGTTACGAATCAGGTGTAATCCCTTACGCAAAAATGGGTTACTGGGATCCTGATTACGCAATTAAGGAAACAGATATCTTAGCTCTATTCCGTTGTACTCCACAACCAGGTGTAGATCCGGTTGAAGCAGCAGCAGCACTAGCTGGTGAGTCTTCGACTGCTACATGGACTGTTGTTTGGACGGATCTATTAACTGCATGTGATTTATACCGTGCAAAAGCGTACCGTGTAGACCCTGTACCAAGTGCAGCAGATACATACTTCTGTTACGTTGCTTATGATATCGATCTTTTCGAGGAAGGGTCTCTAGCTAACTTAACAGCTTCTATTATCGGTAATATCTTTGGTTTCAAAGCGGTAAAAGCTCTTCGTCTAGAAGATATGCGTTTCCCTTATGCACTTCTTAAGACTTACCAAGGTCCTGCTACAGGTCTAGTTGTAGAGCGTGAGCGTATGGATAAGTTTGGTCGTCCACTACTAGGTGCTACAGTAAAGCCTAAGCTAGGTCTTTCTGGTAAAAACTACGGCCGTGTAGTATTCGAAGGTCTTAAGGGTGGTCTAGATTTCCTTAAGGATGATGAGAACATTAACTCACAACCATTTATGCGTTACCGTGAGCGTTTCCTATACTCAATGGAAGGTGTTAACCATGCGGCTTGCCTTACAGGTGAAGTGAAAGGTCACTACTTAAACACTACTGCTTCTACTATGGAAGATATGTATGAGCGCGCAGATTTTGCTGCACAATTAGGTTCAATCATCGTAATGATCGACCTTGTAATCGGTTACACAGCAATTCAGTCAATGTCTTACTGGTCACGTAAGAATGATGTTATTCTGCACCTTCACCGTGCCGGTAACTCAACTTACTCACGTCAGAAGAATCACGGTATGAACTTCCGTGTAATCTGTAAGTGGATGCGTATGGCGGGTGTAGATCACATCCATGCTGGTACAGTAGTAGGTAAGCTGGAAGGTGATCCTCTAATGATTAAAGGTTTTTACAACACTCTTCTAGATTTTAAGTCTGATGTTTGTTTACCAGAAGGTTTATTCTTCGCACAAGATTGGGCGTCCCTACGTAAATGTGTACCGGTAGCATCTGGTGGTATTCACTGTGGTCAAATGCACCAACTAATCAACTATTTAGGTGATGATGTAGTTCTTCAGTTTGGTGGCGGTACAATTGGACACCCAGATGGTATCCAAGCTGGTGCGACTGCTAATCGTGTAGCTCTTGAGTGTATGGTTCTAGCTCGTAACGAAGGTCGTGATTACATCGCTGAAGGTCCTCAGATTTTAAGAGACGCTGCTAAGTCTTGTGGCCCTCTACAAACAGCGCTAGATCTTTGGAAGGATATTACTTTCAATTACGCTTCTACAGATACAGCTGATTTCGCTGAAACAGCAACTGCTAACGTATAGTAGAGTGGGCTAGTGGAAAACTTACACAGACAATATACAGTGTAACTAAATTTCCTAGAGCTTATACTTTTATAAGTTCTAAAAATAATTAATTTTCATTTAAGGAGTACATAATGAAACTAACTCAAGGATGTTTTTCTTTTCTTCCTGATCTAACTGACGAGCAAATCACTAAGCAGATTCAATACTCAATTGATAAGGCTTGGGCTGTATCAATCGAATATACAGATGATCCACACCCGCGTAACAGCTACTGGGAAATGTGGGGTCTTCCTTTATTTGATGTAAAGGATCCAGCCGCAATTCTTTTTGAGATCAACATGGCACGTAAGGCAAAGCCAAACTACTACATTAAAATCCAAGGTTTTGATAACACACGTGGTGTAGAGTCATGTGTTCTTTCATTCATTGTTCAGCGTCCAGCTTATGAGCCTGGTTTCAGACTTGTACGTCAAGAAGTTGCTGGGCGTCAACTAGTGTACACAATTGAAGCTTACGCACCATCTTCGAAACCAGAAGGTGAGCGTTACTAAATTAGAACTTAATGCATAAACCGTAAAGGGGGTTAAAAATATAATTTATTTATATTTATTAAGTAAAAAAGAGTTTTCCACAAAGTGGTAAACTCTTTTTTACTTATAGGTAGCCCATCTTGGTGGAAAGAGGCTCAAACTTGGTTCTCATTTGTTAAATTTAGTCGTGAGCATACCGATATGTCTGATGAGGCGCTACACCTGGCTGAAGAAATTCTGAAAGCAGCAGCAACAAATGGCACAATACCAGATATATAGTGGGTAGGTTAAAGATAAGAGGACTTAGTCCTCTTATTTGTACTATTACAATTTCACATTATATATTTTTTTTAATACAGCCCCTTATCCTTTATTTGTAATGAAATAGGCTTTGACACCATGCCCAGGTTATGCTAATTATTAATCCCGATATTGCTCTTCAAATTTTTATTAGGAGAGTATTTATTAATCTACCTAATAAAGTGCTAAAATACTAGGTAATACTACTTTTAAGAAGCAATAAAGATTAGAATTTATTTATAATTTGTAAAAAATCGTAATGACAGCATCATTTTTACCACCAATTTTAACACCAATAGTTACACTGGTTTTTCCAGGGATTTGCTTTGCACTATTTTTCGTTTTAATTGAACAAGAAGATATAGTTTAATTTTTTAAATTTAAAGGTTCTCTTCTTAGAAAACTGATTAGCAATTAAGAATTGGGCCTTTTAAGATACATAGGATTTATAAAAAACAACAACTCTTAACCTCTTAAATTAATGGATATATTATCAACGTTAGATAATTGGATTTTTTTAATCCTTTTAGTTATAACCATAGTTTATTGGGCAAACATAATTTCGAACGAGAATAAATTTTTAGTAAAAATTGGTTTTTACGGCACGGTTTTAACCAATAGTTTAATATTCAGTCTTTTAGGTTTACGTTGGTTAAATTATGGTTACTTCCCTTTAAGCAACTTGTACGAATCCCTACTATTTTTAGCTTGGGGTATTACACTAATAACAGCCATACTAGAAAATAAAACACGGACAGGTATTATTGGCTCCATAACTAACCCAATTTCACTTTTTATTATAGGTTTTGCGGGTCTTTCATTACCGGAAAGTATGCAATCGCCTTCGCCTCTTGTCCCTGCGTTAAAGTCTAATTGGTTAATGATGCATGTTACTATCATGATGTTAAGTTATGGAAGTCTGATTGTAGGCTCTTTACTTGGTATTTTTTTCCTTATACTCGCAAATGGACAAAAAGAAGAGATTATACTGCAAGGTAATTCTTACGGAAAAAGTTTTAAAGAAAAAAATCTGGTTGACACTGCTTTTTATAACGAAAACTCAGAAGATCTTTACAAAAATTTACTAGTTGGGAAAAGTCCTCAAGTTACGTCTCTAAATTTTAGAGAAAGTAAAAATAAAGAAATATTGTACGAAGGCCGACTTAGTCTGTTGGGGAGTATTGATAATCTTAGTTATCGTACTATAAGTTTTGGATTCCCACTTTTAACCATTGGAATTATTGCCGGTGCTGTCTGGGCAAATGAAGCTTGGGGTTCCTATTGGAGTTGGGATCCAAAAGAAACCTGGGCTTTAATTACATGGTTAGTTTTTGCATCCTATTTGCATGCTCGAATTACAAAATCTTGGCAAGGAAAGAAACCTGCTATAATAGCATCTATAGGTTTTATAGTAGTCTGGATTTGTTATCTTGGGGTTAATTTTCTAGGAAAAGGTCTTCACACTTATGGTCAACTACTCTAGAATTTTTTTGTCGGGCAATTTTAAAAAACTAATATCTATTTTTTCACTAAGAATAGGCTGACTAAGTTAACTGCTTATCATTGATCAAAAATCTTTTAAAAAGATAAGAATGTTTCATTAACTTTCTTATCTTTTTATCTTTTGCTACCTAAGATTTATAAAAATGTTAATTAACAAAATTAAATATATAACTTTGCTCAGAACAATTTCTAAATGTAAAGTTGTCGACCTAAACCAATTGCAAGTATAGCTGCAGTTAAAGCAACCATTAAGGCACCAAAAATCTGTAAGTCTGTAATCATTATTACGTAGTAAAAATTTTAAATCTATAAATAACAATTATATCCCTATATAAGAATTACTTTTATTAATTTAGCAATATTACCCACTCAAATAATATTTAACTGCCTAGTTTAAAGGCATCAACAATTAACCCATATAGGATCCCAATCTTCAAAAAATTTAAAGAATCTAATAAAAGAAGCAAGTATTGCCTCTGAACGATAGTATTCTTAAGAAAACTTTTGACATTATAATAAAAATTATTAAATAACTCTAATGTTGCTACAACCACAGATGAGCCCACTACGGCCCATTCGCTAATTTCTCCTAAGCCAGTATCGATTATACTAGAAATTAGTACCCCTCCAAAAAAACTAATAAATTTAACAAGCATATCGTACAGGTATTAATCCTTTATCTTTTCTAAAAAAAATCTACATTCCTGTAATGAGAAATAACGATTTTAAAGCTTGCGTATTAATTTCTTTGTTTGTTATAAAGAGGTGAGAACTCTCCATATTCAGTACAAAATAATGTCTATAAAAGAATCTAAATTTTTTTAAGTATTTTTTTAGCAACATGATATCTTCCACGTCAATCTCAACCTTTGGTGTATTTGGTGAAGGTAGGAAAGTAAAAAGTATAGGTCGTAATAAGATATAAGAAAATCTGCGTATGTGAACTTGATTTAATACACTATAAAACTCGTCCAAGTTTTTTAAAATATAATCTTGTTCTTGAATACCCCACAAAATATCTGTTTTCAAATTAAGTTTTCTAAAAAAATTATCCGTTGGTGATAAAACAAGTAAAGTACAAATTAAAAAACTTAAACGTACATCTAATGTTGTTTTACGAGAATGTTGCATCGAAATTTTAGTTATTGAAGAATTATTTTTGATTGTAAAACAAAATAAACTACTCGATGTCTAATCCTTGCAATCATTAAGGTAAAGTAATTAAATGCTTCTCTTTTATATTCAGTTAAAGGGTCTTTTTGACCGTAGGCGCGCCACCTTATTGCATCTCGTAAAAATACAATCTTTTGTAAATGTTCTTTCCAAGAATAATCTAGTTGTTGGAGTACAAAAGTCTTTTCTAATTCTCTTAACAAACCTTTCTCAATCATTTCCATTTCCAGCTCTTTTAAATCATATGTAATTTGGATTTGTTGTTGCAAAAAGAGTAAGTATTTGGCAAAGTCTTTTCCACTCTCAGAAGATCGAAAAAAAAATGGAATTCCTAATAAGTTCTGTAATCTTAAGGCAAGTAGTCGCACTATTTCTGCATTATTAAGATCTTCTAAACAGAGGAAAAGATCATACAAACTTCTTTCCGCATAATCTACCAATAAGAAATGCAAGTTAGTTTGCTGTAGGATTCTTTTACGCTCTGTATATAAACCATTTCTTTGCATGTTTAAGGCTTGGTCATAATCAAATAATTGTTTACGGGTATCAAAGTAATAAGCTTCTATCTTCTTTTGAGCTGTTTCCAAACTTTTATTTAAAAACGAAGATTGGATTGGTATATCCTCTTGGAAGTTTAGACTTTGCATAACCTTTAAGATTTGATCACCACCAAAAATTCTAAGAAGTTTATCTTCTAAGCTAAGAAAGAAGCGTGAAGAACCAGGATCGCCTTGGCGACCAGCTCGACCCCGAAGTTGGTTATCGATTCTACGTGACTCGTGCCGTTCTGTTCCAATTACATGCAAACCACCAAAACTAATTACTTCTTGGTTTTCTTTAGATGTACTTAGTTTTTTTTCAGTTAACAGATCATTATATATCTGGCAAAAAAGGATGATTTCTCCTTCTTTTCGCTTTTCCAAGTCTGACAAAGGTTGTTTTAAAAATTCTTTGTAATTCGTTTTCAATTTTTCTTTTATAGCTTCCTCTTCCGAAATCAAATAAGTATTAAATTCTTTACATAACTCTTTTTCCTCGCCTTCTTCAAAAAAACGTTTGAATAAAATTTTTGTTAAAAATTTATGGTTTCCACCAAGGAGAATATCTGTTCCACGCCCAGCCATATTCGTTGCGATAGTAACTGCGTTTTTACAACCAGCTTGGGCAATAATTTCAGATTCACTTTCTATATTTTCGGGTTTGGCATTTAAAAGACGATAAGGTATGTGATATTCACTAAGTAAAGCAGCTAACAGTTCTGATTTTTCTATCGTAGTTGTACCTACAAGAACAGGTCGGCCAATGTTATACATTTCTAAGCATTCTTGAGCAATAGCCCGCCATTTAATATACTGATTTTTATAAATCAAATCCGAAAAATCTTTTCGTTTAATACGTTTATGTGTAGGGACTTGGACTACATTCAAGTTATAAATTTTTTCGAATTCCCCTTCTTCTGTTTTAGCAGTTCCTGTCATCCCTGATAGTTTTGTATATAAAAGGAATAAATTTTGGTAACTGATAGATGCTAACGTCTGATTTTCATTTTGAATATCTACATTTTCCTTTGCTTCTACTGCTTGGTGCAGACCGTCACTCCAGCGGCGACCTACCATCGTACGACCAGTAAATTCGTCAACAATAATAATTTCGCCTTCTTCGTTAATAATATAGTTTTTATTTTTTTCGAAAAGTTCTTTAGCTTTTATGGAATTTAAAATATATAAAATCCAAGGCTCCTCAGGATTATATAAATCAATAATACTTAAAGCTTGCTCGCAAAAAGAAATACCAATATTGCTTAATGTGACATTTTGATTTTTTTCGTCAACATTATAATGAATATCACGCTTTAAAATTTCCGCAATTTTGGCCGTTTGTAGATATTTATCAGTCGGTGCTTCACTTGGGCCAGAAATAATAAGTGGTGTTCTTGCTTCATCGATTAATACCGAATCAACTTCATCAATAACACAATAAAAAAAAGGTCTTTGAACTGTTTCTTCAACATGAAAAGCCATATTGTCTCTCAAGTAATCGAATCCAAGTTCATTATTAGTGACATATGTAACATCAAAGTTATAGTTCTTTTTTCTCTCCTCCGGAGTCATATTCTCCTGGATTAAACCGACACTTAAGCCAAGAAATCGGTGAACTTGCCCAACTAATTCAGCGTCACGTTTTGCCAAATAATCGTTTACAGTAATGACATGTGCACCTTTGCCATACAGTGCATTTAAAAATGTAGAAAGTAAAGCAACAATAGTTTTCCCTTCGCCGGTTTTCATTTCAGCAATTTTAGATTCATTAAGAACTAACCCACCTATTAATTGAACATCATAATGACGCAAACCTAGAACTCTATGACTCGCTTCACGAGCCAAGGCAAAAGCTTCATTGATTACAAGATTTTCAGGTTCCCCATTTAGCAAACGTTGTTTTAGTTCGTTTGTTTTGTCCCGTAATTCTAGATCGGTTAATTTTAGATACCCCTTCCCAATATTATTAATTTGGACTAACTGGGATTTGTACGTTGAAAGTGGGTTTGTGGTTTTTTGAAAAATGGTTTCAAGCATTAATTTTTCGCTTTAAGATTGGATATAAAGTTAAAAATATCTGATTATCAACAAATAAAATTTATTCTATGAATATTTTAGCACTAGTTAGTACTTTAAACGAACTTGATTTATTGATACTTACTAAAATAAAATTTAATTTGATACCGTACAAGGTAATCTTGGAGTTAACAAATTTGATAACCTCTTGCCGAAATAGTGCATTGCATTATTATACTTCAAACCAAGTAAACATATGTCGCTTGGCCTTGATTGTTGTGAACTAGCAAGTTGGACCAATTTTGTAACATTCCGACATTTGAACAATTACGTATCAAGGTTTTAAATATGTGAATCTATGCTAACATATAGACTCAACAAAACGATCCTGAACTTCGAAATTGAATGGGCATATGATGAGAAATTATATTGCTAACCTTGCAGAATCTGTACTGAGACCGCTATTAGTTTCGCGTCCTACCTGTTAGAACGCAGGATTTTGGTTTTTCTTCCATATCCAATTATTCTATTTTATTCCTAAATAGTTATTAAAATATCACATTATAACAGGATGTTTTATTTTGGTCGGCTTACTCAATTCGGATTAAACTAGATTTTATCCCGTGACTGAAATATGAATAACTAAAAAGGTTGAATTTATTCAAGTTGGCCTCATTAAATCAAATAAAATCCAAAACAGCTTGCATGAAGGATCTCAAGCATTCTTCCTCCCAAAGGTTAAAACTTACTAATTGAAGATCACATCGCCGTTTGTTGTATAGTAATCTATTACTATTACTAAATATGGGTCACCTGGGACTCGAACCCAGAACTATTCGGTTAAAAGCCGAGTACTCTACCATTGAGTTAGTGACCCTATGAAGTTAATATTACAATATTATTATAATTTGCGGTACCAATTTTGATCTTATATTTTACTTTTTTATTGATAATGTTAGATTTACTATCAGCAATATGTCAAAGAAAATTGCCTTTTTTTACGGTTTTCTTGTAAAAATCTACGATCAAGCTTGCTAGCTATAGGTGACAAAAAATAGTCTACATTTTTGAATTAAAAGCCAAAACTGGGCCGAGTTGGATTTGAACCAACGTAAGCGATGCTAACGGATTTACAATCCGTCCCCATTAACCACTCGGGCATCGACCCTCATATCACGTAGTATAGTACGATACTATAGTAAAAGCAATCAACATATGGACCGGTAACTTTATTTATAAAAGAAAATTAAAATTAATTGAGAGAGACGATACCTAAAAGCACTAGTAAAAATAATTTTTAAACATTTCACCTTTTTTTGAACGTATTCTAACGGACGCATAGCTTCTTTTAATACCCCTAAACATTACTAGTGCATCTTCGGCTAATACAAATCTAGTATTTATTAGGTTAGCATCATGTCCTCTCGACTTTAGTGCGTAGAAGAAATTATTACTACGAATTGGGTCTTCTATCAAACTAGTATTATGTTCTTAGCTACTAAAAAAAAAGCAGCTGAGGTTTTTTTTATATAAGCTCCAGTAGGAATCTTTAAATTTTATAGACTTAATGAATGGATCAATTCGATGAGCAAAAAAATAGTATATAAAAATGTTTCCCGATAAAATTGGATACTAATTTATATACTATTTTTTTGACACTTAAAACTAAAATACATATCTTAGTTCAGTGCAACGTATTTTTAATTATTAAATACCAAATTGGTTACCGCGTCGATATTGTAAATAAGCGGCAACAAACAACCCTAAGATTGTTACAGGAACAAGACCAAGCACAATTCCTGAAAGTAATACTTCAACCATAATTTATTTTATAGAACGTAAAAATATTAATACTAAATATAAGTATAATTCTGAAATTTATCTTATTACCCAATTTCAGAAAATAGACTACTTTCCCTAATGTCTGTTTCTTCAATTGTTACAAGATCGGATTTTGTTAAAATTGTATCTCCTGAATTGAACATTCGATTTGCATGTCTCATGCGAGCAGTATCAATAGCATTGCTAATAGTTCTTGCGTTTGCAAATAAAGGCAATTTACTGCGTTTTTCAACGTATTCTAAAAGGGCGTCTTCGGCAGAATCTGTCATCCTATATTGTTGTTCTTCAAGAATTAAACGACCAATTTTCATTAATTCTTTTGGAGTATAATCAGGGAAGTCAATATGATTTGCTACGCGCGAAGATAAACCTGGGTTAGACTCGTAAAAACTATCCATGGGTTCTTTATAACCAGCGAAAATAACAACAAGATCTTCCCGCTGATTTTCCATTACTTGAAGCAAAATTTCAATAGCTTCTGAACCGTAATCACGTTCATTATCAGGCTTATAAAGATAATAAGCTTCATCAATGAATAAAACCCCACCCATAGCACGTTTCAGAACTTCTTTTGTCTTAGGTGCTGTATGACCAATATACTGACCAACAAGATCGTCTCTCGTAACCGTAATTAAATGCCCTTTTCGAATATAGCCAAGTTTGTACAAAATATCAGCCATTCGGTTTGCAACTTCAGTCTTTCCAGTACCAGGACTACCAGTAAATGACATATGTAATCCAACAGACGAACTATTAAGACCTAAACCTAAATTTTTTCTAAGCCTTTGTACAAGTAAAAGTGCAGCAATTTCTTTAATACGAAGCTTAACAGGAACTAAACCCACTAAATCCTCTTCGAGTTGATCAATAATACCTTGTATATTCGTCTTATTATACTCTTCTTGTAAATTTATGGCCATTATTTAAACTGTTACTAATAATAACTAATAATATTGATTTTATACCATATACTCATTTTAGTACAGAATAAAAATAAATTGGATAGTTAAGTTAAAGCAAAGTTATATGAATTAAAGGGGGTCAAGGATTTCATAAAAAAACATTCCGCTTTTTTTACTGACAGTGTTTTTTATTAAACTGTCCATAATCCTAAACTCAAGATTTTGGAAGCAACTTACATATCCAATTCATTAGTTGAAAATTTTATTTTATAAAAATGAATATAAATTCATATGTTACTTGCTGACGATTTAACGAAACTTCTTAGCATATTACCAACTTATATAAGTGTTTATTTAGAAAAACATCCACATCGCGAACAACTTGTTGAAATAGTTCTTGATATTGGCCGACGACCTGAAGCCCGGTTTTCAGAAGGTAGCGAATACATATCCTATAAAACTATTGTTTGGCAAGATCTTGACTCTATTATTAAAAGGTTAGGTAATTTTAGCAGTGATAATCGAGCTGGTATAGAAAAAACTTTACATAGAATTAGTTCTCTTAGAAACCGAAAAGGGAATATCATTGGATTAACGTGTCGAATTGGTCGAGCTATCTTTGGGACCGTAAGTATTGTCCGCGACCTTTTGGAACAAAAAAAATCTATCCTGTTGTTAGGTCGACCAGGTGTTGGGAAAACAACCGCTATACGAGAAATAGCTAGGGTTTTGTCAGATAGTCTGAAAAAACGTGTTGTTATAATTGATACCTCCAACGAAATTGCAGGTGATGGAGATTTACCCCACCCATCTATCGGAAAAGCCCGCCGTATGCAAGTTTCAAATCATCAAAACCAACATGAGGTTATGATCGAGGCAGTGGAAAATCATATGCCTGAAATTATTATAATTGATGAAATTGGAACTGAGTTAGAAGCAACAGCAGCTCGAACAATTGCCGAACGTGGAGTACAATTAGTCGGTACGGCGCATGGAAATAAATTGGAAAACCTTATTAAGAACCCTACTATTACAGATTTAATTGGTGGTATACAGTACGTTACGCTTGGAGACGAGGAGGCAAAACGTCGAGGTTCTTATAAAAGTATTTTAGAAAGAAAAGCACCCTCGACTTTTAATGTCGCTATCGAAATACACGATTCAAAGACTTGGGTTATTCATGATAATATTGAGCAATCTGTAGATTTATTTTTACAGGGGAAAAATTTCTTATTACAAAAACGCACATTTACAAAAACGACTTCAGATTTTATTGATTGTAAAATTACTTATAATCAAAAAGAATCTATTATTAGTTCCCATAATTCTTTACAACTAAACTCAGGGGAAAAAAAGAAAACAAGTAACTCTTTTTTAAATCGTGTTAGAGATTTTGAAAAACCTAAATCAAAAAGATTATATAAAAAGAAACTTAATGCTAATAATGATATTAAAGATGTATTAAAACAAGAATTTCTTTTACTATATATATACGGGATTAATAACCAAGATTTAAAATCACTGATTAAAACTTTAAGTTTACCTATTGTGATTGTGAAAGAGATACAATATGCGGATTCGATCTTGGCTTTAGCTAATCTCGTTAGAAATAATAGAAAGTTAAAACAGATTTCTCATTCAAAAAAGATAAATATTCATACAATCCAAGATAATAACTTACTTCAGATTGCTAAAGCGTTAAGACTTATAGTAAAAAAAACGTCTATCGTTCCACTGAAACAAAAAAAAGAGACAATCCAATTTACGGATATTGTAAGCCGTGAATTCTTAACTCCACTAGAGGAGGCTAGGTTAGTTATCGAAAAAATCGTAATACCGAAAAATATTGGTGTTGATTTATTCCCCAGAAATTCTGAAACTCGAAAACAACAACATGAATTAATTTCCCATTATCAGTTATTGAGTTTAACTGTAGGCCAAAAGAAAAGTCGACGTTTACGTATTTTACCTAGCTGGTATTACTAATATTTGTTGGGTTATTAAGTCGTAAAAATTTGCCTTGTTAGACACTCCAGGAGTTCAACAGGAAAAAATGACTCTCCGGTCTTATTTGAAATTTTGCAAACCTACTTTAAGTCTATAAAGTCTTCTTAGTTAGACGATAGCACTATGAAACGATTATGTTTAAGAGGAGACGTTTTATAACTCAAAACTTTCAACAGGACTTATCAAAGAAACCTTGCCCTATCCTATATGTTATATTACTAATATCGAGTACAATATCTGAATTGTACTTTAATAAGCAGAATATACAATTAATTTTTACATATTTAAGTTCACCAGAGTGTCTCATTTTACTAAAATCAAGACGAAGCTTTACGATAGGGAAACAATCCAGAAAAGTTTAACTGATCTTAATATTAACTGGGGGTCAGACGAGCAAAAAATTCGAGGGTATCAAAACCAAGAGCATCTTGCAGAAATAGTTATTCGCCAAAACAATAATCATGACATTGGTTTTAAATGGAATGGTACAGAATATGAGCTAATTGCCGATCTTATGTTTTGGGACCAAAAATTTTCTGTAAACAAATTTCTAAACCAATTGAATCAAAGGTATGCGTTTAACTTAATAACAAAAGTAAGTGAAGGGCAAAGTTTTGAGTATGTAAAATCAGAAGATCGACAGGATGGGTCTATCCGCTTAGTTCTTCGTAAATATAATTAGACTGACAGTTTTAAAAGTATTTAATTAGTTTTACTTTTATTACGGCTGCAACCGCGACAAAAAGTCCAACAAATGCGTTGCTAATTATTGCGTGTTGTTTATTGTAAGCTGAAGTTAAACCTAAGTTTTAAAAACGTTAGATTTTAAATTTTAATATGTTTCTTATTGATACGTTAATTTAACTAATCGATAATGGGACATTACTCTTTATCCTATTTGAATGGTATTAATTATTCTCTAAACATAATAATAAAAGAGGCTTAACTAAAAAAAAAATTGTTATAAATTT
>Ga0213863_10001566_pt1 | contig 16565 bp, 16 predicted proteins | sample PICome_8_FD_160128 | JGI IMG/M metagenome (GOLD analysis project Ga0213863, IMG submission 160128) | Coastal seawater microbial communities near Pivers Island, North Carolina, United States - PICO497 | ecosystem: Environmental > Aquatic > Marine > Coastal | place: USA: North Carolina... | reverse complement strand
AATCTGCCCCCACTCTCTGAGTAACCGATCACTCGTCGTCTCACACAATTCACTCGTCGAGCTCGCGCCTGCAAAAAATGCCGAATGCCCTATGTTTCTCACAGTGGATGGACGTGATGTCATGGCCATCAATCAAGGTGATCGTGTTCAGGTCGAGCAGGCGGGACATGCACTACCCCTTCTGCGTCTTGAAGGACGCAATTTTTACTCAACACTGCGCCAGAAATTAGGCTGGGGTTACGATTAAATGGTCACCGCTTCCTCCATTGACACCCTCTACCACCACCCACTTCATCGATACTAAAATCATGAGATACGATCCTGCCGATTCAGAACTTTTCATCCACAATCGATCCCGACTATTACCGATGCTGGAGTCTGCAAGCATTGCGCTCCTTGAATCCAATGACTTAATGCCCAGCAACGGAGATGGCACCTTGCCGTGGCGGCAGAACTCGGATCTCTACTATCTCACAGGAATTGACCAGGAAGAGAGCACCCTGCTCCTCTTTCCGGATGCCGAGGAAGAACGGGATCGCGAAATTCTCTTTATCAGGGAAACCGATGAGCACATCTCTGTCTGGGAGGGTGAAAAACTCACCAAGCAAATGGCCACCAAGTTGTCAGGTATTGCCAACGTGCAATGGAACAGCCAATTTGAAGCAACACTCAACCGACTGGTTCAACAGGCCGAACACCTCTATCTCAACACTAACGAGCATCCACGTGCTGAAACTTCGCTGGAAACTCGTGATATGCGTCTGCTGAGAAAATGCCAGCACGATTATCCGCTGCACAAATACGAACGGCTGGCGCCGTTAATGCACGAGCTCAGGGTCATTAAGCATCCTATCGAAATTGGCATGATTCAAAAAGCATGTGACATCACGGAAGCAGGCTTCAGGCGCTCTCTCGGGTTCATCCGCCCCGGTGTCGGCGAATGGGAAATTGAAGCTGAGTTCATTCATGAATTCACCAAACAGCAATCCATGGGCTTTGCTTACACACCCATCATCGCCAGTGGAAAAAACAATTGCATACTCCACTATATCAGGAACAACAGGCGCTGCAAAGATGGTGAATTAGTTCTGATGGACGTGGCTGCTGAATATGGCAACTGGAATGCAGACATGACCCGCACCGTGCCGGTCAATGGTAAATTCACTGAGCGCCAACGAGCGGTTTATGACGCTGTTCTACGCGTACTCAAAAAGTGCAATGATATCTTGCGCCCCGGCATTACGCCTAAGGACTACCAAAAGCAGACCATCCAGTTTGTTGAGGACGAGCTCATCGGGCTTGGGCTCATCGACAAGCAAGCAGCCAAACAGCAAAGCTCAAGCGAGCATCTGGTGAAAAAATACTTCATGCACAGCACCTCTCATCACTTGGGCCTCGATGTCCATGACGTGTGCCCAGCCAATGAACCAATGGCTCCCGGAATGGTGCTCACCATTGAACCCGGCATTTACATACCTGAGGAAGGCATTGGAATACGCCTCGAAAACAATGTGGTGATCGGAGAGAAAGAAAATATCAATCTTATGGCTAACATCCCGATCGAAGCCGATGAAATCGAGGCATTGATGGCAAAATCCTGAGTTGAAAAGCAGGCAGCGTTTACTGCTGAAGTGAGCTTTTGTTCGGATTATTAGACCTTCTTAAGTGTTTTACTCGCTCGTTTCTCAACCGATGACGCTCCTTTCTCGTCATCTTGAGAGCGGAGGAACTCAGCAAAATTGGCAGATACGGTCGCATAATCCATGGGAGCCAACTTGACCTCGTTTTGGTAAATCTTCAGTGAGTTCTGGTAATTCTCTTTAGCCCAACTTTCTTCTCCGGTATGGCTGAGGGCCACAGCCAGGTTGGCGTATGACTGTGCGGTTTCCAGATGTTTCTCTCCAAAAACTTTGCGGCGTGCATCCAAGGCCATCACAAACATTTCCCGGGCCTGATCATACAGGCCTGCCGCCAAATATAGCGCACCAATGTTGTTACAAATGGCCGCCGTTTCCTCGTCTTCCGAGCCCAGATGCTCATTGTAAATCTCGAGTGCCTTGAGGTAGAGAGTCTCTGCGGTGTCAAAATCTCCACAGCTCTTGTGGATGTAGGCCAAATTGTTACATAAACTGGCGATATCAATGGCGGATGGCGGATCCATTCGTTCAAAGAGCTCTATGCTCCGCTCATAAAATGTGATCGCCTCATCCGTGTTGCGATCAGTCTCATAAACCACGGCCACACTGGCACTGATCCGTGCAAGAGCCTCCAGATGGGAGGGCTCTCCCTCGAGAAGCTTCAGCGCCTCAAAATATGATTTTCTTGCCTCCTCAAGATCCCCGTATTGACGAAAGAAATCCCCCTGAACCTCGAGAGAATAAGAAAGTTCATCCACCGTGCCCGGTTCATCCTCGTAAATGGCACGTGACTTTTCTACCGCAGCCTTCGCCGTATTCTTGGCCTCTTCCCAGCGGCCAACTTTGCAAAGCTGCCTGACACGGTCATGCAACATATGTAATAGGTTGGCTGTTCCTGATTCCATTTTTCTAGTAGAGGGTAAATTGCACTTCAAATTAAAGCGATTTAATTTGAATGCAGTTAGTAAACACTATGTAAAACCCCATTGCGAGCTATAAATTATTGCAAGTTTCAATGGCAAATAGCATCCATACAGGAGGAGCGGCTCTTTGGTAAGCTGCCAAAAGCTTGCTCCAAGGCGATGAATGCACTGGAGCGATCATGCGCAACTCCCGACAAGCGGGCTAATTCATGCTCAAAATGCAAAACGCCGCGCTGGTCAGCACCCTGCTCTACAAGATAGCCCAAACCTCTTGCAAGAAGATCGTAGAGATCAGGAACCGGGTGGTCCGGCTCGGCCACATGCGCTAGCAGATCGACAAAATAAGATGCCACCAGAGTGTCTTTGTATCTCTTCCTCAGATTTTCACGATAATCCAAGACGGCTACCTCAGAGAGTGTATGCAATTCACTTTTCCGGCTACGCACCCAGTTGAGCTCCGCCTCAAAGAACAAATCCAGTTTGCCTGCCAACGGCCCCTTTGAGCGGCGCCCCCCCTTGGCGACTGTCTTGATCAGTCCCTGGTCACGAGTACACCAGTGCACGATCAAACTCGTTTCGGTGAGCTTGGTTAAGCGTATGATGATCCCCTCTGATTTTTCCATTCCCAGTGCGATCATGAGACCATTTACTGCACTGCGAAACAACAAATTAAGCCATATCCTTGCCCCGTTGCTTTTTCTCATTTGGAGTTTGAATCTTAAGCAGCAAAGGCTATGAATCGCCCACGCATGAGTGAACACAATATCGCTGACCTCCTGGCGCTGGATACCGGGGCTCTGAAAAGCCGCTTGTCCGAACTCAGGAGGTATCTTTGACGTTCCAGCACTGGGAAAAAAACTCAACGAGTTTGACAACAAAATGTCTGCCCCTGATTTTTGGGACGATCCGGACAAGGCCCAAAGCGTAGTTGCTGATGCAAACCTCCTCAAGGGTCGTCTCAACCCTTATCTCGAGCTGGAGGCACGCAGTAACAATCTTGATGAAGTCATCGAGCTGGCCAAAGAGACGGATGACATAGATTTTGCCAGAGAGGCCAATAACGACTACCAAGCCATCATCAAGGAGTTGGACAAGTTCGAGCTCATCACTTTGCTCGACAAGCCTACCGATGGTGCCAATGCCTACCTTACCATTCAAGCCGGAGCCGGTGGAACAGAAGCCTGTGACTGGGCGGAAATGCTCCTGCGCATGTATACCCGGTGGGCAGAGAACAAGGGCTTCAACGTGACCAACCTGGACTATCAGGATGGAGATGGAGCGGGCTGCCGCACGGCATCACTCAAAATTGATGGGGCCTACGCCTATGGTTATCTCAAAAACGAGCGCGGGGTTCATCGCCTTGTGCGCATCTCCCCTTTTGACGCTGCAGGCAAACGCCACACCTCTTTCTCCGCGGTCGACGTCACCCCGGAAATTTCCAATGACATCAATATCGAGATTCCGGAATCCGATGTTGATATCACCACTGCCCGCTCTGGCGGAGCAGGTGGTCAAAACGTCAACAAAGTCGAAACTGCCGTCATTCTCAAACACAAGCCGACAGGCATCATCATTCGGTCAACACAAGAGCGTTCACAATTGAGAAACCGTGAAAATGCCTGGTCATTACTGCGTGCAAAACTTTATCAAATTGAAGAGGACAAGCAACGTGCCGAGGCCGATCGTGAATACTCCGCTAAGGGGGAAATCGGTTGGGGTAGCCAGATTCGCTCCTACGTCTTTCAGCCATACCAAATGGTCAAGGACTTGCGCACGGGTGAGGAAACTGGCAATATTTCATCCGTAATGGATGGCCAACTCGACCCTTTCATCGAAGCCATGCTCAAAGGCAAAACACGTGACAACTAGTTGCAGACAGCACAGAATCGACACAATTACATCATGAGCACTGAGCGCACAGGCATCCTTCTTTTAGTATCGGGCCCATCCGGTTCGGGAAAAACCACCCTGTGCCGACGCCTGGCTGATGAGGGTGAAGCCATCTATTCCACCTCATGCACAACGCGCCCTCCCCGGGATGGCGAACGTGATGGCCATGACTACCATTTTCTCAGCCATGAGGCATTTCAGCAGAAAGTCCGTGATGGTCAATTCCTGGAATATGCCGAAGTTCATGGCAACTTCTACGGCACTCTCAAATCCGAAATTCTTGCTCATCTCACTTCCGGAACCGATGTAGTCATGGATATTGATGTGCAAGGAGCGGATCTGGTGCGCAGCTGTAAAGATGAGCACATTCATGCCTCTCTGGTTGATTTATTTGTCATGCCCAAGACAGAGAGCGAGCTGCTCGATCGTCTCGCCGGACGCGGATCAGATGCTCAAGATGTCATCGAGCTGCGGATGAAAAACGCTCTGGGCGAAATAGCCAACTGGCCAAAATACACCTACCGACTGCTCTCAGACACACGCGAACAGGATTACATGCAATTCAAGTCACTGCTCCTTGCTGAACGCCTGAAGGTCTCCAGACTCCAAAACCAGTAAATCTATCTCGTCAGCCAATGAAAACGATCATCTTGGGCATCACCGGATCCATTGCCGCCTACAAAGCTGCAGCCATTGCCTCTCAGCTGGTTAAAGATGGGCATCATGTCCATTGCGTGATGACGAAATCAGCTACCGAGTTCATTACACCCCTTACCCTTCAGGTCATTTCTCAAAATCCGGTATTGGTATCTCTTGAGGACGAAAAACAAGCTTGGAAACCGGGGCATATCGATCTTGCTGATCGCGCAGACCTCCTGCTTGTCGCTCCTGCATCTGCCAACACCTTGGGGAACTTTGCCAATGGCCTGGCTCCTGACCCCCTCTCGAGCATCTACCTTGCCACAAAAGCGCCCGTCCTCATCGCCCCAGCCATGAATGGCAAAATGTGGCAACATACTGCCACGCAGCGTAATGTTGCACGCCTGAGAGAGGATGGCTGCCATTTCATTGGCCCTGAGGAGGACGGCATGCTCGCATGTGGTTACTCAGGCCCGGGAAGACTTATGGAAGAGTCTGAGATCATTGACGCTGCAGCGAACTTGCTGCAAAGCTAATTTTAATCATTTTCCTGATGACCATACTCATCACTGCCGGCCCTACCCGTGAGGCTATCGATCCTGTCCGATTCCTATCTAACAGGTCTTCTGGAAAAATGGGTTATGCCCTGGCAAAAACAGCAGCTGAAGCCGGGCACCATGTGATTCTCATTTCCGGAATCACCCATCTTGATGTGCCAGACCGTGTCGACTACATCCCGGTGGAGAGCTCACAGGAAATGCATGATGCAGTGAGTCACTGGATTGGGAAAGCTGACATCGCTATCTTTGCTGCCGCCGTCGCAGACTACCGCCCTGGCAACATCAGTGAGCAAAAAATCAAAAAGGGCTCAGAGCTCTACACTCTGGAGCTGGTCAAAACTCCGGATATCCTTGGCTCTGTGCGTCAGGACTTCAAGTATGAGGGCGTCTTAATCGGTTTTGCAGCGGAGACAGAGAACATTGAGGCCAATGCCCGTGAAAAACTCAGCAAAAAGGGTTGTGATCTCATCGTTGCCAATGATGTTTCACGAAACGACATCGGCTTTGACTCCAATGAGAATGAGATACTCCTCGTCTTTCCAGATCGTATCGAACGGCCAGCCAAAGCGTCTAAAACCCACCTCAGTCGCCTCATTCTGGACTGTGCTACACAATTAGCTACGTCCGGAAACACTGATGAGCTCCCTAAGACGTGAGCATTCATGCTGCAGTGGTTCGGGCATATCTTCGAGCCTCCATGGCAAGCGGTAACGCCAATTCTTACCCCCGACGGTCCCGGGTATGTTAATGCGCTCTGTACTATCGATAAGGTCTGTGATCATCAAAGATGCGTAATCGGCGTTCGACTTCAGTAAGCGATCAAACAAGGCCCATTTCACTACCGGACCATACTCTGAATAAAAGTCGGCAGTTGCGCCTTTTGGTAAACCGGCAAAGTCACTCAGAAGCTCAAGCCCCCTCATTGCGCCCTCATGTTCAAGGCCACCCAGCATACTCTTGAGGGTATTCCACATTGCAGGAATGGATTCATGATCATGGGTGGCGTAAGTCGCAAAAGCACATTCGGGATAATGGGAACCCGGAACAGTTCTGCCATCACCTTGAACTTCCCAATGACAAACCTTGAAACCGGCAATGCCAAGATCCTCCATGTTGGGGCGGACATAATCCGGAACACATCCCAAGTCCTCACCCACCACTTCACCATCACCGGCAGCCTCCAGTACTACCTTCAGATACTTATCTCCATCAGCGAGATTTGTGGCCCTGTTCTTATCGGTGTCGTCTGGTCGCGGAAAAAAACAAGGCAGCGGACCACCGGTGATTTTCTTTGCCTGTTCTTCAGTTAAGCCGATAAATTCAGCATTGCGACTTGGCCGCCATGGAAAACTGTAGATCCGGTAAAAGCCGAGGATGTGGTCGATCCTAAAAATATGAAAAACATCGGTAAGCTTCTCAATTCTGCGGCGCCACCATGAAAAATCATCCTCTTGCTGAATATCCCAACGGTAAATGGGAATACCCCAATTTTGACCCCACTGACAGGCAAAGGCGTCATCCTTAAAGACGGTCTCAGGTGGCGAACCACCTGACAGGGAAAGGTCAAACCACTCTGGCTCAAAAAATACGTCAGCACTACTATAGGATATACCAATGGGAATGTCCCCCATGAGTTTGACATCGCTTTGCTCGGCATAATGTCTCAATTTGCGCCATTGGGAAAAGGCATGCCACTGAACCCATGCGTAATAAGAAAGCTGGCGCTCCACTTCTTCAACGGGAAGTGAGGCAATGTAGTTCTCCGCCTCGTCGGGTGTGTTGTAATCCTCTGGCCAGCATTCCCAATTCTCGGTTCCTGCGATTTCCATGAGCCAGCGGAATTTACAATACGGAACCAGCCACTCCGCTTCTTCGATACAAAACGCATCAAATTCTGTATTGGCAGACTCAACTGACCAGAAAGCATCAAAACCCTTGGCGAGCAAGCTCCACTTGGCCTCATAAACAGCCTCGTAATTAACAAGATTTTCCTCCCCTGATGCATGATCCAGCTTCTTGTTCACAGCCTCAATATCGCCGGACTTGATTTCCGGAATAGCATCCAAAGCAATTAAAAGAGGGTCCAAGGCCACGGAGCTGATGGCATTATAGGGGCTATTGTCTGAACCCGTCTCATTGATGGGTAATAATTGCAGAAATCCGACCTTGTTTGCCGCGGCCCAGTCCACCATTTGTTGCAGGGCAAGCGTATCACCAATACCCAGATCATTTTCCCTGCGCAGAGAAAAAACCGGAATCAAGACACCTAACCTCCTCAAGCGATCCATCGCAGCATTTGCCATGTCGGGTGATATGATACGGGTCAAGCTCTTAAGCAATACTAAATACTTCCAATCTCGATCATCTCCGCAATAGCCTCACCCAGTGATTAGCTGCTTGATATAAAACGGATGAAACATCAAAATGGTTGGCGTCATGAAATTCACAAAGCAGTCATATCATCTCTCAAGCGCTTCGGTATTTATCACTCTCATTACAGGGACCATTTTATCGATATCTTCCTGTGCACCTGACCCAACACTGCAACAACAAATGGATCAGGACATTCTTACCGCCGCAGAGGCAAGGAAACCCGGGGACAGCACTGGATCACAACAGGGCAGAGGCAGCAGAGCATGGGGCTACGGAGGCTTTTAGGTCGAGCTCGAAACACAAAATCCCGCCTTCTCCCGATCAGCTCGATTGGTAAGCACATACATGCAGCATGCCATAGGCATGTAGATCATTCATGATCCTAGCGTCATGAACCGGGGGCTGGCTGTTTTGGTCTATGGCGCCAGACTAGGCACCATAGCGTGACCAGAAGATGTCATTGCCGGTCAGTGCTGCTACCAATGAATCCCAGCCACTTTCGGTAACGTCAACGCGTTTGGTGAGATCAAAGGTGATCTTGAGGCGTATGATATCCCTGTTGGACTCAGGAGTAGCTTCAAATTTTGCACCTGCGTGAGCCAATCTAAACAAGCCAGCGCATAGGTCGATACAAGCGTCCGGCGGAGCACTCTCGGTTGCTGTGCGGATTGATTCCAGATTTTTGGCCAATAAACGCGATGACAGGCTAAATTCAATACCTCCCTCAGTCTGAGAAATAAGTATGACGCCGGCGTCACGCATGACACTGGACAGAGCTGAAAGGAAAGGCTTGATCTCTGCCTGGATGGACTCCACCGAGCCTGGCCAACCTCCCTTGGATTGCTCGTCTCCAATCCATTGGAAACATCCGAGCTCCTCAGTAACAGGACCAACAACATCAATGACTGGCACACTTTGGCCATAATCAAGACTGCCTCCACGAAGTTTGTCGTCATTGAGCCCTTCTTTGATCGCGCGGATGAACAAAAGATGTCTGCGATAGAGCTCTCTCCAATTAATACTGGGATCGATGCCCAGCTCCTTGGTCTCATGATCTGCCCCAATCTCTGCAAGCTCGACGAGTACCTTCAGTGCGTCACCCACATGGTTGAGCTCTTCATTACGGAAAACCGCCATGGTAGCTATACTGAGAACACGATCCGATGATGCCATCATTTCCACACTCGAAAGCTTCTGCCGTAGCAGTGCATCACGCTCAGTTTGAATACTGTATAGCTCAAGCGCACGTGAGATTGCAGCCTCTAGATCATTCACCTCCCAAGGCTTGGTAATATACTGATACAAGCCGCCAGTGTTCACTGCTTCGATGGCAGTATCAATGTCGGCATAGGCTGTGGAGAGCATGCGGATACATGAGGGTTTGAGCTCACTTACTTTTTCAAGCAGCTGGGAGCCCGTCATGTTTGGCATGCGCTGGTCAGTGACGACGACTGCAATGTTATCGATCTTCTCCTTGAAGACTTCCAATGCGTGCATCCCATCAACAGCAACCACAATTTTAAATTTATCACCAAACAAACGGGTGAAGTACTTACGAGTTTTCTCCTCATCATCAACGAAGAGAACCACATTGTCTTGGTTCGGATTATCCATAATTTAACTGTGCAGACTTTTACTATTCTATTTTTTCGCGTAATCCAAGCACATTAGCGCACCATTTTTGTTCACCAGTGTCAGCACGATATTAGTGTTGGAAAAAGATATTAAACTCAGTGAATTCTCCCACAACTGAATCAACACTTACCCTGGCATTGTGTTGATCAAGGATGCGGTGACAAATACTGAGACCCAGCCCCATGCCCTCGCCAACATCATTTTTGGTAAAAAATGGTTCAAAAATTCGGTCAATATCCTCGGCGGAGATCCCACATCCGTTATCCCTCATGATAATGCTGACTCCCCCGTCATGTGATTCTGTTCTCAGGCTGATTTCACCACGGTATGGCCCTGACTCTCTCTCCTTTACGTCAATGGCCCTGGTGGCATTCTGGATAAAATTGACCAGCAGTTGGCATAGTTGTCGCTCATTACCCTCAATCTCATGGGCAGGATCAATGTTGATGTCCAAATCGGTATCTACAAGCGTGGCACTTACCAATTTACGGGCGTTCTCCGCAATGGAGGCAAGCTGCACAGACTCCATATGCATCGTATCACCACGAGTAAAGGCTCGTAAATCCGTGATAATGCCAATCACTCGAACAACACCCTCCTCAGCATCAGAAATAACTTCCATAAAATCCTCCCTCTCACTCTCATCGAGAGATGACTCGAATGATCTGAGGCTATGAATCGCAATCTTACTGTAATTAAGCGGGTTATTCACCTCATGAACAATGCCCGCGCTCATGCGTCCCAGTGACGAGAGTTTCTCACTTTGAACCAGTAAAGTGGCCTGCTCTTTGAGCTTGGTGTTAGCTGCCTCAAGCTCTGAATTGTTTTCAGCCAGCTTGTGGTTCGTGGCCGTCAATTCTTTGTTTGTGTCCGAAACTTGCTTCGCCAGACAAAACTCACGAAAACGATGGTTCGTGTAGAAGTAGGTTGCAGTACTTGCGATAGTACCGGTGACAAAGATGAAATAACCCGGGACTAGTGCTTTTTTTCCCAAGTCGTAGAATGCGTCACCAGAATCGTGGATGCGGATCGCAAAACCATAGCAAGCAATGCAAAGTATTACATTTAATATGCTATCAAAGGTATTCCAACGTAATAGTAACGTAGCCCCTACAATTACCAAATTTAAGCCCGCCCAATATGGGGATTGGGCCCCGTCGATATCAAATATCATGTAAGATATCGAAACGATGGGCAACATCGCAACCATGTGGACAGCTACTCTGGCCACTGAGTTTTTGGTCACAAACAAACACAATCCGGCAAACAAGAGCATCAATATCGAGGTCACCACCCTGTTGACAAAGAGGCTCCCCAAATGCTCTTGATAAACTACAAAATCCAGGGACAGGCCAAACATCATGAAAATGGCCCCGAAAATCGCGGCTTGCATGCAATTTGTTTTCCTCGCCAGCTCCTCAGAAATCTTGAACAGCTGCCAGTCAGTGGTTTTGGACTTAGTCATGGATTAGTTATGTGATGATCTCATTCGAGGGGTCTGAAAATGGATGCATAGATACCTTACGTATTTCTAAAAACAGGTTTACCCCCGTAGCCTCCCTCTTGACATCTGTCTCCATCACAGTGCCATCCAATGGGATCAAGTCGAGCATCTGCCAATCGTTGCGATACACTAAATTCCACTCAACGAGATATTCCATCCAGCCAATACATGGGTTACTCGATGCAACATTAGTTACAACCGCGAGTCCCTGAGGTCTTAACATTCGCGTAAACAGTTCAACGAGTTTTTTACATACTTTTTGAGACAAATAATCAAACAGTCCTGCGCAGTAAACCAAGTCATAAGATTCTTCTTGCATACCAGCTCCACCGCTACTGGCTTGTTTGAGTATTTGATGCACAGATCGTTGCATGACTTGAATCTGACCACCCCTCCGGTTTTCATGCTTAATCCCGGAAAGAATGTCTTTCGTATGATCCACTGTTTCCTGATTAAAATCAAGCAAAGTAAAATCGCAATAATCACTGATCTCCTCGCTTTGGAAAAAGCGCTGAACCTCATGAGCTGATCCACACCCCAGATTGAGAACTTTGAGTCTGCGCCCCTCCCCGACAACTCTCTGCGCCTCTTGCTTGATGGTGTCGAATAAATAGTCAATGCGGTTTCGGTGTGCTTGCACTGGTTCAAAACCCAAGAACACTCTGTTGAGTAATTTGGCAAACAGTGAGTCTCCCTCATAGGGGTCGCGTAACATCATGTCGACAAGTTCATAGTCACCGGCATAACCAAGCGGTTTGGTGTATGCCCGGTGCGCAAACGGCGAGCATAACATATAAGGGTGCATTTGCCTCCTCACGTAAAGCTTGTGAGCTGCTTGGTCTGTCAATCTGATGTTCCGCGTTGATGCTTCAAAATTTGCCATATGGGGCAGCAGCTCCTCCATGATGCGCCCCTCTGTCTCTTGTAGGACTTGGCGCTCGGCAAAATTCTGATTCTCTTTCCCCAGAGATTGAATACCAAGATCAATTTGCTCGAGCCAACCTTTGAGCCCCATCATCATGCTCTGCATGTCAGCCACATGTAACTTGAAGTCGGCACCCACCCGATGAGCTCTTTTCCAGTCATCGACAAAATCGTCGAACTGTAAAACAAGCCCCCCCGCCTCGGAGCTAGCCAGAAAATCAACATCCCTCCAGCCTTTGCCGAGTGTCGCCTCGCAAACCAGCAACACCCCGGTATTGACGATGCTGGAGACAACAGCGGACCCATCGTAGACGAGGCGGCCGTTCATTTTGATACGGAAATCCCTTAATACCTCAGATAGCTGGATACCGCTGTGCGGATTATAAATTTCGAACGAAATACTGTAACGACGCATGCGCAAGACATGAGCGCTGAGCGCGTGACCTTGGCTATTTCTGAAGCTGATAGCGCTGTTGGGGGGGGCTGAGCTAATCGTTGACATGTATCGATGTGATTATGAATCTATGGAATATTTAGCCCCCCCTCACTGCCAAAATGATCACTTTTCGCACAATCATCTTGGCTGCAGCAGTATATTTTCTACACTCGTCAAACTTGCAATTAAAGAAAAATTGAGGTAACCATAAAAAAAATAGTGCAGTTGCTACAATTTTAGGTTAAAAAGTGTTCAGTAATAAATTTTTTGCTGTTTTTAAAAACAAAACATTTCCAATCTACATTCATGAGCAGACCAGCAACACCAACACCATTTCACCGGCAGGGTGCCAGAATTCTGGACAAATCAGGTATCAACCTTCTTCAACTTGCTGAGCAAAACAACTTCAATGTCAAACGAGTTGCTGAAATCCTTGGTTTTACTGTCATTCAGCTTCAGCGTCACGTAGAGTCTGCGGTGGGACTGAAACCCAAGGACCTGTTTTGTAACCACCGTGCCCTACTCGCCAAGCGGATGATCAGTGAGGGCATCAATCTGCATGACATCAGCGAGAAGCTTGGTTATCTTTACTACAGCCACTTTTGCACTGACGTGAAGAAATTCTTCGGTATTTCTCCCAAGCAGTTGGAGAAAAAACTAAGGCCACAGTAGGTTGCACTAGACCTGATCCCAGAGCCGTTCAGGCTTTCTTGGCTTCTTGCCACTTGGCTTCCATTTCATCAAGGCCGGCTGACTCCAGGTTAGAGCCACTTTTCTGAAGGGCCTCATCCATCTCAGCAAAGCGTTTCTCGAATTTCACATTGGTGAGCTCCAGCAAGACCTCGGGATCCAGCCCGTGTCTGCGCGCTAGATTGATCACTGAGAATAGCAAGTCCCCAATCTCCTCACCCAGTTTACCCTCCTTAGTTGCTGACAACTCTGCCTCCACTTCCTCAAGCTCTTCGCGAATTTTGGCGATGACGCCTTGATCGTCCGGCCAGTCAAATCCTGTTTTGGCAGCTTTTTTCTGAAGCTTGGCAGCACGCAACATAGCGGGCAAGCCCTTGCCCACCCCATGTAGGTAGGGTTGCTCTTCGTCACCTTTCTCCTGGCGCTTAATGGCATCCCACTGGTTGAGCACACCATCGGTGTTGTCTATCTGGCTGTCACCATAAACATGAGGATGGCGCCTAACGAGTTTGTCAGAAACCACTCTGGCGACATCATCAAAATCATAGCGCCCTGCTTCCTCGGCCAACTCACTGTGAAAGACCACCTGGAGTAACAAATCCCCTAGCTCTTCTTTGAGATGAATCCAGTCCTCACGTTGGATGGCATCCACTGTTTCATAGGTTTCCTCGATGAGATTGGACAGTATGCTCTGATGTGTCTGCTCCGCATCCCATGGACAGCCGCCGGGTGCACGTAATCGGTGCATAATGGCACGCAGCCGTATCATCTGCCGGTCTTGCTCAGGGCATTCGATCATTTCAGCGTCCGTCATCATTTTCATATCGTGCATGGTTATTAACTCCATAGCTCAGCGCTCGGCAACCTTCTTGAGAACATCACGCTCTTCCTCGGTCAGACTTTGCAGGCCCTCACGGCTCACTTTATCGAGAATACGGTCTACTTCGGTATCATCGAGATTGATGTTAATACGAGGACCTAACTTTCTCTCACGCAGTATGGTGGCATCGACCACCCGGCGTTTTTTAGCGATCACGGCATCGTTAGAAATGAACGAGAGCCACTGTGGATTTCTCATCAGAATAAAGCCCAGAATTGCACCTCCCAAGTGCCCTGCTTCACCACCCGCATTATTGAGATTAAAAACGATAACCACCACGCTAATACCCAATGCCAGCACCGCAAAAGTGCGCATCGTCATGGGTATGAAGAAAAATAACAACACCCGTAAATTAGGTGCAATGACCGCCACGCATGCAAGAATGCCAAAAATACCGGCGGAGGCACCGACCATGGGTTGATAGGAAGCAGCAATAGTTTCGCCCCCTCCTATGGGTATGGGCGCTGAACCAAACCAGCCCGCAGAGAAAAGCAAAACATAGAGCAGGGCACCCGAAGTGCCGGTGGCCAAGTAGTAAAACAAAAATCTGCGGCTCCCCCACCAACGCTCGCAGAAGTGCCCGAAGAAAAACAAGCCCAGCATATTAACCAGTAAATGATGCCCATTGGCGTGCAAAAACTGGAAACTTATAAAACGCCAAAGCTCAAACTGCTCCACCGCAAGAGCCACACTGAAGTGACCCCAAACCCACAGCATGGAGCGCTGGGTTTGCGGTGCTGAGTTGGTAACCATGTCCAACAACCACACGGCCACATTGATGATTAACAACCACTTAACCACCGGGCTGTTGCTAAGTCGAGACGGAGCTCCTATACCATCACCATAGGCTTGGCGCGGAGGTAGTTGCTGGTATTGCCGGTCGGATATTCCCATAAAAAGAGCAAGCTTGGAGCCCGAAAATCCTCGGGCATGACCATCGATAGCATGGCACAGGCCACCCCGCAAGGCACTGCCATATCTTTCTTTGCTATGTTCCTTTCCTGCGAGGTTACTACTTGCCTGATCGGGCATGCTTCTGCATCATCATCGCATGTCAGGCAGCGCCAACTTCAAGCAATACCTCTGGCCCATCGCCATGACATTGTTAGGCCTCCTTGCCTGCTATAATGTGATTCCCAGAGAAATACAGGCTGTCAATGAACACATCCTGGGGTTCCCTGACACGGACATCGCAGGCCACCGGCTGCGCCCCTATTTACTCGGCCTTCTTTGCTTGCTGCCGGCAATAGGGGCATGGATTTACCGCTTTTCGAGTTGCTTGGACCGCTACATGGCAAGGCAGTTTCTGGGTTCGTTTACTCTCTGCATGGGGGCTTTGTTGGTAGTGATGATACTCACCGACCTGCAGAACAATATGTCGGACTTCAACGAGGCCAGCAGCACGATAGGTGTTATGATGAGCTACTACGGGATATTTATTCCTGCGATGTTTGTTTTTATTCTGCCTTATGTCTTGTTGCTATCCCTACTCTACTGCCTTGGAAAAATGTCACGGCATCAGGAAATTGTTGCCATGATCCAAACAGGGCGTGGAGTATTCAGGGTAGTCATGCCCTTGTTCCTGACGGGTGTTTTCAGCTCCGTAATCTGCCTGATTTTCAATTACCACTGGGGGCCTTGGGCAGAGGGCAACAAGGATATTATCATTGATATCGCCAAAGACGGTGAAGCGGAGCGAGCGCGCTCTGTTCTCTACCGGGACAGCAAGTCCAGAAGAGTCTGGCTGGTGGGTTCGTTCCCCTATCGTTTTGAGCAAACAGGTGTTCTCCGCAATGTCACGGTCCATTCCTTCAATGAAGGCAAGCACCCAACCACCAAACTCGAAGCCGATGAAGCACAATGGTCCCGAAAGACCAAGAGCTGGACCTTTACCAATCCCCAGCTCATTGACTTACAGGCAGTCCCCGTACCGGTTAAAATCAAAACCGAAGACAGGATCACCCGCGATTGGCATGAAACCCCATGGCAAATCGTCAAACCAGGACTTGATCAAAGCCATTTGGGAATTCCGGAACTCAACAGTTGGCTGAAAGCACATGAGGGAGTTCAATGGGCAAACCGACTTCCCTACATCACCCAATGGCACTACCGCATCGCCCAGCCTGTGATTTGTCTGGTGACCATCCTGCTAGCGGCGCCTCTTGGAATCGTCTTCAGCAGGCGTGGATTGGGTGGAGGTGTATCCATCGCTCTGTTTTTATCTGCCGGCATGCTATTCTCATCGAGCTTTTTTCTCACCTTTGGGGAGGCAGGACATATGCCACCCATTCTCGCAGCTTGGGCTACAAACATCGTCTTTGCTCTCGTTGCGCTCTATCTTTTCAATCGTCGCATTACCGGTCGCCCCATCTATGATAGTGTCAAAAAACTCTTTCCCGGGGGCAGTTAAATGGCATGTTTTTACCCAAATAGCTCAAATCAGGGCTATTTTTCACCTCTTTCAGCTTGACCGT
>Ga0213863_10001557_pt1 | contig 16626 bp, 14 predicted proteins | sample PICome_8_FD_160128 | JGI IMG/M metagenome (GOLD analysis project Ga0213863, IMG submission 160128) | Coastal seawater microbial communities near Pivers Island, North Carolina, United States - PICO497 | ecosystem: Environmental > Aquatic > Marine > Coastal | place: USA: North Carolina... | reverse complement strand
CGCAAATTACCAGCTCCGGTTTGAGTGCCAGTGCTCGCGCAATTCCGATTCTTTGCCGCTGCCCTCCAGAAAACTCAAAGGGGTACCTTGTGGCCGATCGAGCTGGGAGGCCGACCGTATCGAGCAATCCCGCGACCGATTTTTGACGACTTTGCCGATCGCCGATTCCATGAATGATAAAGGGCTCTTCTAAAAGTTCGCCGACGGTATGGCGAGCATTGAGAGATTCCATGGGATCTTGGAAAATCATTTGAACATTTTGTCGATAAGGCAAAAGTTGTCGGTTGCTCAGTTGCGCAATATTCGTGCCTTTGAAGTTAATAACGCCGTCAGTTGGACGATACAAGCGGGTGATGCACCGCCCTAGAGTTGACTTTCCACAGCCGGATTCACCGACCAAGCCGAGTGTTTCACCCGGGTTGATGGTTAGGTTGACGCCATCAACAGCATAATTTTTGGCCTTGGCACGGTTGAACAAGCCGCCCTTGACCGGAAAGTGCATTTTTAGATTCTCGACTTCCAGCAGGGGTGTTGTCATAGGTCTTGCCACCTGAGACATCGAACTTGATGGACATTGGTCACGGGTTCAACAGCAGGTTGCGCCCCGCTGCAATCGGGTATTTGATGCGCACAACGGTTGGCAAAGCGGCATCCCGGTGGTAAATCATGCAGGCTAGGCACCATGCCAGGGATGATATCCAGCGGCTGCTTAGATGGGCCATCGAGTCTTGGGATTGATCGAAGTAGACCCTGTGTGTAGGGGTGTTTTGGCGCGTCAAAGATGTCGAACACACTCCCGTATTCGACCACTTGTCCAGCGTACATCACGACCACCGTGTCACAGGTTTCAGCAATGACGCCCAGATCGTGAGTGATCATGATCATGGCCATACCAAGATCGCGTTGGAGGGATCTAATGAGATCTAGAATTTGCGCCTGGATGGTGACATCCAGCGCAGTGGTGGGTTCATCTGCAATCAGCAATTCAGGCTGGCAAATGAGCGCAATGGCAATCACGATACGCTGCCGCATCCCTCCAGAGAGTTGATGCGGGTATTCTGTCATGCGGATTTCGGGCTCAGGGATCCCGACTCTGTTTAAAATAGCGATGGCCGTGGCAATTTGCTCCGGAATGGCTTGGTCCGTGTGCAGTGCGACGGCTTCGGTGAGCTGCCTGCCGATGGTGTGCACCGGATTCAGTGCGGTCATCGGCTCTTGAAACACCATACCAATTTCCGCGCCTCGGATTTGGCTCAAGCGTTCGTTGCTCGCAGCTACGAGATCCTCTCCTTTAAACAGAATCTGTCCAGCTTGGATTTGACCATTAGGTTTTGGAAGCAGGCCCATGACCGACAGTGCACTAACACTTTTACCGCAACCGGATTCCCCAACAATGCCTAGCGTGCCACCAGCCGTTACCTCAAAGCTGACACCGTCAAGAGCGCGTACACGGCCTTCGTCGGTTTCGAATTCGGTCACCAATTCTTGAACAGACAATAAAGGGCTCATGGTGATGGAGCAGTCCTGTATTGATCGTAGATTTCGATGGTTTTGGTTAAAGGTAGATTGTCGGCTCGAGCATTGAGCGTCTCCGCCTTGATGTCTTGATCAATCCAGTGAACGAAGTACTGAGATGGACCAGAAGCATGCTTGAAGCTGAAATCAGCTGGGTACTGAATCCATCGCCAATGCCCGAGTCTGAAGAAGCCCGAATAGAAGCCGGGCACAAAGGAGGCTTCATCATGATGCAACTCGCTCATGGTGTGGGCGAGTTTTATCATGGTTTCGCTGTCTGATGCTTGACGATATTGATCAATCAGGCTATCCATCTCAAAGACTGCAAAGCTTTCAAGGTTGTTGGTTTGGGTTTTTGATTTTCGCTCGGGATTGACGCTGCCGTCCTCCAAGAAGGCTTTATCATAGGCATTACTCGAGTGGTAGGTTTCCCAAAACCGCGGATAGAGCTCGAGACTGTAGCCAAAAGCGGAGAAGTGAATATCGTGCTGCTTTTCTTGAACCTTTTTCCAGCCCGCAGTGCCATCGAGCACCTCCACGCGAAATTCGATACCGGCCTTCAACGCCTCCTCTTTTAAAATCGTTAAGATGTCTTTCATAGATTCATAGCCCGAAGACACCGTAAAGGCAAGACGCGTTCCGTCTTCGCGCATCAGAATGCCGTCATCGCCGCGTTCAACAAATCCAGCGTCCGCGAAGTGTTTCATCGCTGCCTCAACATTAAAAGGTCTGGCGCTCAGGGTTGGGTGACTAAAAGGGCCGTAACCATCATTGGCAGTATTGAGGCGGTCATAATCGCCTCTGAAGAACTGGTCAATGACGAGTTGCCAGTGTGTGGCATGCTGTATGCCAAGGCGTACGCTTTTTTCGTTGAGCAGGGGTCTGTCGGTATTGATCCAGAGTCCGTAGGGCGGCCGGGGTCGCTCGTTAAAAAACCATTTCTTGTGGATATAGCCATTTTCGACGTCCGCGTCGGTGTTGGGGAGTTTTTCATACCAGTATTCGGAGAGGTTTAATCCGAACTGGTCAATGTCGCCGCGCTTAAATGCCTCAAAAACCTTTGGTGTGTCTCGAATTACAATGAGATTGACCCTGTCGATATTAAATCGATAGCGCCAATGCTTTTTGTCCTTGGCCCACCAATCGGCGTTGCGGGTGAGTTTGATGGAGCGACCCTTTTTAAGGTCGCCCTCTTTTAGGAGATAGGCCGCAGTGGTCGGGGCGAATCGCCATTGATACCGCTCAATAAAGTCATCGCCAACCTCGCTGTAGAAGTGTCGGGGCAAGGGGCGGAGCTCTAATACCTTGGAATCGGTATCGGGTTTGAGTTCAGGAATCGAAATCGAGATCATATGATCGCTATATCGAGTGATATTGGTGTATTGGCTTTCATACCAATTGTTGTACCAGGGGGCTGTGATGTATTGCGTTCTGAAAAACCAAAAGATAAATAAATAATCGTCCGCTGTAATTGGGACGCCATCGGACCAGGTCGCGTTCGGATCGAGTTCGACATAGACGGTTTTAGCGTCTTGATCGACAGCCCAGCGGTTCGCTAAACCTGGGAAATAATCGAGCTGGTTAGGATGGCGGTGGGCCAAAGCCATCGAGGTGTAATCGAGGATCCAGGGCCTGAAACCGCCATTTGAGTCAGGTCCAACCGTTCTAAGGGTTCTGGGGAAATCTGCCAACCGCACTGTTTCCATGCCGCCCTTTACAGCGTTTGAACTGCCCACCTCGGGCAGATCGGCACCGTCCTCCCAATCGAGATTACTCGGCACATCGTTGAGGGTTTTAAAAGAGAAGAAGTCGGGGTGATCTTTATAATACTGTTGAACTTCTTCGGTATTGTCGATTATTCGCGATTGCTCCTGGGGCGGACTATCGCCGCACGCCGCAAGGATCAGCAAAGCAAGTGCAAGGTAGAGTTTGAGTTTCATAACGGGCTCACCGATAAAGGGTAAATTGTTTAGGGTCGAAGGATTCTCGAATGGCCTCGCCGATAAACGTGACCAGGCTCAGAATGATGACCAGAGTGCCAAAGGCTGCTGTTACGATCCAGGGTGCCGTGCGCAGATTAGCAGTGCCCTGCTGTAGCAGCTCTCCCAAGCTGGGTGTCGGCACCGGAAGACCAAAGCCGAGAAAATCAAGCGCCGTGATGGCTGAAATCGCAGAAACGACGGTAAAGGGCATGAAAGTGACCAGTGTCGATAAGACATTAGGCAAGATATGGCGGAATATGATTCTGGGCGCGCCCGCACCCATCACTCGCGCAGCGGCCACATAATCCCGGGATTTTTCTTTGTAGGTCTCGGTGCGCATGTAGTAGGTCATGGAGGTCCAGCTGAAGAGCACCATCACTGACAAGAGAATGCCAATTCGCACTGGGATTGAGGCGGCCGATGGGATCACCGAGAAGACGATGATGACCATATAAAGAAAGGGAATGTTCGACCAAATTTCGATGAGACGTTGAAAAAACAGATCGAACAATCCGCCGAGATATCCCATCGCGCATCCGATGACAATGCCAATCAAGTAAACGCTGCACATAAACGCAAAAGCGAAGAGCAGGGCTGTCCGGGTTCCATAGACCAATCGAGCGAGAATGTCTCGGCTGGTCGTATCAGTGCCCAAAAAATGGCCTGCGCTGAAGTCAGGCGCCTCAGGCCGCATGATCCCGCCTTTGGCGTCGTTTTCATAGGGGTTGTAGGGTACGAAAGGCATCAAAACCCAATGATCGGAATCGCTGTTGTCGAAGGTTGTAGCGAGCTCTCGGTAGTTGGTCTCATAACTGTAATCCTGACCAAAGGTCGTGCCAGGGTAGAAGCTACCGTAGGTGGGGAAATAGAGCGTGTCATTATAATGAACGATCAAGGCGCGACTATTGACAAAGAGCTCTGCTACGCTGAGCAGTGCGATTAGGGCGCTGAGACACAAGAAGCTGTAATAACCGAGGCGTATTTTTCTGAAACGCGCCAGCTTTTTACGGGTCTGCGGATTAAGGGCCAACATCGCTACTGAAACCGGATTCGAGGGTCGACCAGAGCAACCAGAATGTCTGAGAGAATATTGCCAATGAGCAACAAAAGGCTGGCCAGTAGAACGATACCCATCACAACAGGATAGTCTCGGTCCAAAATTGAGGTTAGTCCTAGGAGACCAAAACCGTCGATATCAAAAACCCGTTCGATGAGAAAAGAGCCGCTGACCAAAAGCGTAATGTTTTGCCCAAATGTTGTCGCGATCGGTATGAGGGAATTTCGGAGCGCGTGCTTGAGGACCGATTGCCGAAAAGGAACGCCTTTTGCCACAGCCGTTCTAACATAATCAGCGGCTAAATTATCCATCAGGTGGTTCTTTAAAAGCAGAGTGACCAGCGCGAAGCTCCCAACCATGTAGCAAATCAGCGGCATGGCCGAGTGTTCGAGGAGGTCGATAAATTTTCCATAGTTTGATTTATCATCGAAGCTAAAACTGACAAAGCCGCCCATGGGGAGCCATTCGAGTCGCACCGAAAAATAGAGCATGAGTAGCGATCCTAGGGCGTAGCCGGGAATCGCATAGCCAATGAAAATTAAGATTGATGAGACGGTGTCAACCGGCGTACGGTGACGTACCGCTTTGATCACCCCGAGTGGAATGCAGACCGCATAGGTCAAAACTAGCGTAATGAGCCCATAGTAAATCGATATAGGGAATCGCGACTGGATGACATCCCAAACGGGCTCGTTATAGCGATAGGAGGAGCCAAGGTCGCCTCGAAGCACTTTGCCGGTCCAAATCAAATAACTCTCTAGGATGGGTTTGTCGAAGCCGTAATACGCTTTTAAGCTTTCGAGTTGAGCCTCCGAAATGGCCATGCCCTGGCCCGCACTCTGTGAGAGACTGCTGCCGGTAGCGTCCATGACTTGCGCCTCCATGATCGCGCGCTCAAGCGGTCCACCAGGAACAATTCGAGTGACCGCAAAGACAATAATGGTCACACCGATCAGGGTCGGAGGGATTAAAAGAAGCCGTTTTAAAAAATAGTCGCGCATGACGAGGCAAAATAATGGTTTGGAGAGTTTGTCGCTGCGTATGTTGACGGCCCTTGGGATGTTGTGCAAGTAAATTTGCGGTCCATTCTATCCCTGAAGGCTCGGTGTTGACCGGTTCATCCGAGAGATCGTTTGGCGACGTGATCAAGCGGCGCATGGAGCATTCGGTTAATCATGTAGGCACTCATAAAAGCAATCGGCTAATCGAGGGGCGCGAGGGGCTGATCCATTGGGCTGCATTTGGTTCATCACATAAGCGAACGCAATTTCTTGTTCGGGATCTGCAAAGGCCGATGATCCGCCGGCGCCGTTATGGCCGAATGCTGATCGTGAGGGGCCAAACCCGGCACCGGGATTAAGTATGAAACCACCCTGACTTCGCTCAATGGTTTGCCCAAGGATAAGGTCTGTTTGATCTGTCACCGCGCGTCTGCAGGCTTGGTCAAGGCCAAAACCGCCAACCTTAGCGGTCCTCTTCTCGAGGGCATACGCGTATAACCGAGCCAACCCCTCAGCTGTGGCATGGCCATTTGAAGCTGGAATTTCGGCTTGTCGCCATGCGGTAGAACAGGCGTCTTTAAATGGCCGAATGATTGGATTTTGCTGGGCTTGCCGTCTTAATGCCTTCCGAGACTGGGAAACCGGTGTCGTTAATGCGCTTGGTTCATCGCCGGTGAATGGCTGGTTGCCGCGACTGGCTCGATTCGGGCCAATCAAATCAGCGCAGCGGTCTAGATCGCGGGATAAGAGACCCAGATGACAATCTGCACCAAGCGGCTGTGTAATGTGCTCTCGAAGATAGCAACCTAGGGTTTTTCCGGTGATACGCCGTAGAATTTCACCGGCAAGAAACCCCCATGTCACAACGTGATAACCCGATTGTGTTCCGGGTATCCAGCTGGGTTCAGCGCCGGCCAACAGGTTCGTTAATTTCTGAGTTTGATAAAGGTCTGAGACGAGCAAGTTTTGAGAGAAACCAGAGAGCCCTGCCTGATGCGACAGTAGCATCCCAATGCTGATTTCACCCTTAGCGTTTTGGGCAAACTCAGGCCAGTACAGATTGACAGGGTCGGAGTAGGCAAAGGCACCGGTTGCGTGGAGATGGCCTAAAGCGAGGGCTGCAACGCCTTTAGTGGTTGAGTAGATGTTTACCAGAGTATCGGCGTGCCAAGTTTTTGAGCGGTTGATGTCCTGCCAGCCTCCCCACAGATCAACTACTTTTTCGCCTCTAAGATAGACGCACAAGCTTGCACCCACTTCATGGTGTTGCCAAAGCTTGAGAAAGGCCGCGCGCACGGGTTCAAATTGGGGGGTAACAGAGCCCTGAACGAAGTGAATCAAAAGATTTTAATTCCCGTTATGATCTGGCATGAGTGTAATTTAATCGGAACAAAAAAGGAGGATTTATGCCCAGACTGAGTCAAGTGGGTCGAGAAGCTGCGCCTGAGGATGTTTGCCAAGTCTATGATGCGGTATTTGGTGATGGAGTAGACCCCATCGAACAACCGGGCACCGCAACAGGAACCCCTGGTAATTGGTGGACTGTGTTTGCTTTGGTTCCGGATTGCTTTCGGCATGCTGTCGCAGGGTTCCAGTTTTATCGCGGGCGTAGTCGAAAAATTAGCCCCAAACTTCGAGAGCTAGGTCAGGCAAGAGCGGGTTATGCGCGAGGAAGTCTCTTTGTTTTTTCGCAACACTGCAAAGCCCTTCGGGGGGCTGGTTTCTCAGAAGCACAGATTGAGGCTATTCCTTCCTGGGGATCGAGTACATGTTTCTCAAACTTAGAGCGGGCAGTGCTTGCTTACACCGACGATCTGGTGCTCGCTGGCGGTCGAGTGCCCGATGCAACGTTTGCTGCGTTGAAAGCAGAGTTGAGTGACGAGGCGATATTGGAACTGACATACATCACTTGCACCTATGAAATGCATGCAACGATGTGCCGCGCGCTGCGCCTTGAGTACGACGATGTTGATGAGCGATTGGTGGAAGTGCCACTGCCCGAGGGCGAGGCGCGCAATATTGATTTTATGCGGGCGGTTGATGAGATGGATAGGGAGGGTAAATAGCCATTCGCCGATAATCGGATGGGTAGTCTTGCCGCAACTGCTGGATTCTCTGAAGGAGCGTAAAGAAATCGTCCGGCATAGGATCAAGTTCTGCGTCGTCGATCAGTTGTTTTAAATATTGGACTTGTCCTGGGCCAAGGCGGTGAAAATGTCGTTTGAGCTTGCCCAATCTTAGGTGCGCTTTAATCTCGCGCTGACTCTCGAGGTGCATAGTGCTTGGCGCGGGTAACCTCCCGGGTGCATTGAGGATCGCTCGAAGCCATTGGCTCTGGATTAGAAACATCGGAAATGGAATGACCAAGAAAGGCAGTCCGATGAAGGCGAGGGTCGGGTGCTTGACGGATAGGATTTGGCGATAAAGGGGCGCAACGAGGTTGTCGTCGACTTCGACCAAGTCAGGGTCCAAAAACGGAAAACTATAGCGATAACCGGTGCAAAAGAGCACTGTGTCGATGTCGTTGAGGTGTTCGCCAGACTTCAGCACAACCGTGGCACCCTCAAATCCGATTGGGTCGGACTTAATGCGCACTTGTGGCAATTCGGCTGCAATTTCTGACATCGAGGTTGCGTGTCCGCACCAAAAAATCTGCGAGGCAGTGGTGTTGATTTCCCGAACGAGATCCAGCGCGGAGGCGTTGCCTCCCCAAATCAGGACCTGTTTTCCCTTAAAATCGTCAGGCTTTTGATAGTCCTTGGCGTGCATGATCCTACCCTGAAACGTTTCGATCCCCTCAAGCACTGGAAGATTGGGCTCAGAGTAATGGCCATTGCAAACCACGACCGCATCGGCCGAACCGAGCTGTCCATCAGCAAAATGAAGGTCCCAACTCTCCTCTACTGGCGCTAATCTTGAGATTTTCTTATTCAAATGAATTTTCTGCGATAGGGCATGCTCCTTGGTAAATGCTTCAAGGTAGGAGAGTACGCGCGTATAGGATGGATAATTGTAAAGTTCCTCGGGTTCGGAAGGATCGAAAAGTCGTGCATAGTCGAAGTTGGGGTATTGCATCAGTTGCATTGGCAAATTGGTGCGTAGGCTGGGATAGATCGGTGTTTTCTCGTACTTTGCATCGGCGTTCCATAGCCCACCAATTTGGGCAGATTGCTCATAGAGCGTAATCTTGTGATCCCTTTGCAGAACAGAGGCTGCGGCCAAGCCAGCCGCTCCTGCACCGATGATTGCAATGTCCATAAATTGTGAAAACCTTTGACCGGTGAGGCTAAGCCTACCAAACCTTGTCTCTCAATGGGGTGTGAGGGAGTGCCGGGTTTGAGGGGTTGCCCTTAAACCGTGTCATAATAGGGTCAAGGAGTTCCTTTGGACACGATGCATTCCGCCAGTTTAGTTAAGATCGAGCAGCTCTCGCGCTCAACCCGGTTGTTCCGCTTTGAAGTCGGAGAGGAACTCGTGTTTACGCCTGGACAATTCTATCGGTTGACCTTCCGTGATGGTGACGGCGACTTTGAGCGTAGTTATAGCTTCGGCCAGTTGAACTTAGATTCTTCTCAGCGCTATTTTGACTTGGTGATTTCTGAAGTCTCTGGCGGGCGCGCGACAGCGTTGTTGTTCAATGCCGAGCCAGGACTGCTCGTCCGGCTAAGGGGACCCTTTGGGCGGTTGGTGCTTCCAGAGGGTGAGCATAGACAACTTTTCTTGGTTGCGACCAGCGTTGGTCTCGCGCCCTTTTTGCCGATATTGTCTGAGCTTGAAACCCATCGGCACGACGCCTTTGAATCGGTACACCTATTATTGGGTGTTCGAGACGAATCAGAATTTATATTTAAAGACGAATTACTCCAGCTGAGGTCACGTGCGGATTGGTTCGATTTAACGGTTTGTTACTCTCGCGAGAAACAGGTTCATGGCCCCTGGACATCTCTTGGCTACGTTACGAGCGCATTAACAACCTTCGACCTAGAGCCCAACGAGGACTTCTTCCTGGTCTGCGGAAATCCTCATATGATCGACGATGTATATCGGGAGCTGAGAGCGCTTAAGTTTGGACCAAGGCGGGTGATTCGCGAAAAATATGTATTCGCGGTCCAAGAGAAGACAGCAGTAAAAGGGGAACTCTCATCTAAGGATCAAGCGCTCCTTGAGCGAAAAATGGCGCAATACACACACCAAATCATCACTGAGGATTGAACTTCCAGTGCCATGGCTCATAGCTGAACCCAGTTGTGTTACCGCGGGGATAACTCAGTGAAAAGCCAAAATTGGCTGCGTGCTGGTTCAGCCACTCAAACGCAGCTGTTTCCTCAAATTCAGTGATCAGCGGTGCTTGGGGTGGGCTGAATAAGTCGAGTGCTTCTCCGGTGTGATGTTCGCTGAATCCAGGTATCGCACTGACCGTTAAGATTGTGTCTAGGGGAGTCCCTGCCTCGAGCTTACGTTTGATCAGCTGGGCTTGATACTCAATGGAGCGAAATGCAGAGGTAACCTCGATGACGATACCGGCGTTGGAGGCTGACCGTTGAAGGTCGAGCCAGCTCTTGACGGTTGCATGCGTCGCTTTCAGTGATCGGCCATCTGGGGCTGTTGAAAACATCTTGAGTTCTGCCGGGCTCGCTTGCCGTTGAGCCGGTGCGGAGTAGTTCTTCAGAATTTCAACGCCGATGCCAAGGGACCGATATAGATCGTGGTGTGCGGGGTCGATTGGAATGTTGGACATTGTTTCGGCCCTCATGGGCGCGCATCTTTTTTTGTTTGTTGCTGGTCTTCCATAAGGGTCGTGAGTTCCTGCACCTTACGGCCCTCGAGATTTTCTGAACCGCTTACCGATGGATGCGTTGCGGGGTACGACGACGGTTGTGCTCAATGCTCGCCGTCGGTTACTCCGGTACATCAGCCCACGAATGCTTGCAGATGAATATCTGTATGTCCGAAGGTTGCATCAATCATCATCAATCGCTTGAAATAGTGCGCGACAGCTAAATCCTCAGTCATGCCCATGCCGCCATGCAGTTGAACCGCATTTTGACCGACGAACCGAGAACTCTTTCCAACCAAAAACTTGAGTGCATGGATGTGTCTTTGCGCATCGTCTGTTCTCTGATTTTCGAGCATGGTGGCTTTCATGCACAGCGACTTAGCGAGATTATACTCAATGAACATTTCCGTCAGCCGGTGTTTAACGACCTGAAAATCTGCTAAGGGATGGTCAAATTGCTCGCGCTGCTTGGTGTACTCGATGGTGCTCTCATAAAGGACCTGCATTGCGCCAACTGCCTCGGCAGAAATGGCAAGGATTCCGCGATTGATGACTCGCTGCAGTAACGTGAGACCTTCTCCGAGATTGCCAACACAGGCAGTTTGAGGGACTTTGACCTGATCAAAAACGAGCTCAGAAGCTCTGAGGCCATCAACCGTTGGATAGTCTTTGCGCGAAACACCGTCGCTATCGGCAGGCACTAAAAATAGAGAAATTCCTGCGGGGTCGTCGGCACTGCCAGACGTTCTCGCAGAGACCAGAAAGTGATCAGCGCTCGCTGCATGCAGCACGACGGACTTGGTTCCAGTAATGGTGTAGTTCGTATCGACGCTGACCGCGGTTGTCTCAACAACATGCAGGTCTGTTGGCGCAGCGGCTTCGAGGTAAGCAAGGGCGCCTTGAACTTCGCCTGATGCGATCGACGGCAGATAGGCTTGTTTCTGGTCTTCAGAGCCCCCGATGTCCAGTGCACCGGCAAACAGCACCAAGGTTGATAAAACAGGTTCGACAACAAGACCTTTGCCAAACGCCTCGAACATGATCATGGTATCCACGAGATCACCGCCTAGGCCACCAAAATCCTCCGCAATGGGCAGCCCAAGCCATCCCAAGTCTGCATAAGTTTGCCAATGCTGGCCGCTAAAACCTGTTTCGGAACTAACAAGTTTTTGGCGCGCGGTAAGATCGTATTCGCTCGCTAGAAATTTCTCGATGCTCTCGCGAAGCATGTTCTGTTCGTCGGTATATGCTAAATCCATGATTCTTCCTCAGCCCAGACCTAAGACATTTTTGGCAATAACATCTTTCTGTACTTCACTGGCCCCACCATAAATTGTGGTTGCTCTTCCTCCCAAATACGATTGGGTAGCGCCGTGGGCAAAATCGGGGCCGAATGCCTCGTGACCCCAGGGCGCTGCGAACATGCCCGCGGCCTCAAGGTTCAGTTCCGTGATTCTCTGCTGAATTTCAGTGCCTTTGAGTTTTAAAATCGATGATTCAGGTCCAGGATCACCGCCGGCGGCAACCCGAGCGAGGGTGCGCATCTCGGTAAACTCAAGCGCAAGTAACTCTGCTTCAAGCACACCGACTTTATTTTTAAAACTTGGAAGATCTAGCAACGTTCCGCCGCCGATTCGGATTTTCTCAGCATTGACTTTGGCCTTCTCGAGTCCAAGTACTGAACTTTGAATACCAGCAAGACCCGAACGCTCATGGGCGAGCAGGCCTTTAGCATAAGTCCAACCTTTGCCTTCCTCGCCGACCCGGTTCTCGACCGGAACTTTGACGTCCGTTAAGTAAACCTCATTTACGGAATGGCTGCCCCCCAATGTGATGATGGGTCGAACTTCGACCCCGGGATCATCCATCGGAATCAACAAAAAGGTGATACCTTCCTGCTTAGCGCCATCACTGCTTGTCCGCGTCAGGCAAAAGATCCAATGCGCGATATGGGCAAGCGTGGTCCAGATTTTTTGGCCATTAACCAAGTAATGTGAACCATCATCGCTCAGAACGGCCTTGGTTTTTAGGTTTGCGAGGTCTGAACCGGCGCCCGGCTCGGAGTAGCCTTGACACCAATTAACGCTGCCATCCCTGATGCCAGGCAAGAAACGCTGCTGCTGTTCTTCACTGCCATAATTCATGAGAATCGGTGCCAACATGCCAACACCAAATGGAAGTTGGGGTGGTGTCGGCTGCTTGCCCATTTCTGAGTCAAAAATGTAGCGTTGGGTGGCGGTGAAACCAGGTCCTCCAAAGTGCTCAGGCCACTTTGGAACATCCCAGCCCCCTTGCTCCCGAAGTGCTTCAAACCACTTTGAACGCTCGGTCCACATCGCCATTCCTGATGGAACATTTTCATCGATGAAGGCCCGTACCCGTTTCTGAAAGGCGAGGTCCTCGCTACTGAAAGATGTGTCCATAATGATCTCCTGTCCTGATGCGTTGTGTCCGCTTTAGGGCCTAAAAGGAATGCTATTGTGCGGCATTGGCCAAGACCCAACAAGGCCGCCGGCTCAGCTTTTGAACTTGTAAACAAAAACGCTCTGCATCACTGGTTGACTGAAAATCGCCGACCCGAAGTCTGTAAACCGGTGTTTTACCAGGCTCGAAGTGATGACTGATGGTAAATGGCAGATCACGTGTGAGCTCTGGTAGCTCATCTTGAATGAGCCGCCAGAGATCAATGGCCGCATTTTTAGAACGCATGGCGCCCAGCTGGGTGCGAATAAAAGGAATTTGAAGTTCCTCGGAGGCAGGTTGGAGTTGGGCTTTGAAATCCTCGGGCAGTTGAAAATTCCAGACCCGATCAACCGCCACACTCGATTCTGTTGGCGTGGCCTCTTGAAGAACTAAAAAAGAGCGATCGATGGCTTTCTCGTAACCTTGATCAGCGGCCTTGGCCAACCAATATTTGGCAGCATCTAGATCCTGCGCGACGCCTGAGCCCGCCTCAAGCATTAAGCTGATTTGGTACTGAGCAGGTCCGTGGCCTTGCTGAGCGGCACTGAAATAGGCGCGGTAAGCCGCTTGTAGATTGACCGGAACGCCCTCACCAAACCGGTGCATCATGCCAACGATTGTCTGTGCTCTAGGATTGCCTTGGTTGGCAATTTTTAAGAAGGCTTGGTGCGCTGCGACATAGTCATTGGCGCGGTAGAGTTCAGCTGCCTGTTCGAACGTTGGTAGGGTGTTCTCGCTTTGGCTGGCTAAAGCAGTACCTGCGAGGCAGATGGCCAGGAGGACGATCGAGCACGTCGATCGCCACTGATGATCCGCATTAGAGGTACTGATGATGCAAGGTATCAAGGATTCTAAAGAATTCATCACGGGTCTCGTTGATGATATCTGCCACCGGTCGGACGGCTTCGATTCGGCCAGCCACTTGTCCTGAAAGCGGAATCGCCGCTTCCATATCTCCGCCGAAGTAAAGGGCCTGAGCATCGCCAAATTCGGGCATGATATTGTCATCGGCAAGCGCTTCTAGGCGTGCGGTTCGATCTGTCCGAAGCGCGCGAAGCGCGGGGGAATGAAATTTGTTCAAAAATACGGTGCCTGTCTCGGGTGCTTCGATAATGGCATTCTTCCAATTCTGATGAACCGGGGATTCCAACGCCGATACCATTCGGGTTCCCATCTGGATGCCCTCGGCTCCCAAAGCAAACGCGGCGGCCATAGTGGCGCCATCCACCATTCCACCCGCTGCAATAATAGGCACATCGACTTTCGAGCGGACGAGGGGCAACAACACCATTGAGGCTACCTCAGTTGGGTTTTTAAAGCCCCCGCCTTCTCCGCCTTCGACAATCAGTCCATCAACCCCCGCAGAAACGGCCTTGAGTGCTGCACTCAAGGTAGGAACAACATGAAACACCGTAAGACCAGCGCCTTTGAGCTGTTCGGTATACCGTGTCGGGCTTCCAGCAGACGTCGTTACAAATTGAACGCCTTGATCGATGACGAATTGAGCAATCGATGGGTCGCGGACAAAAGCTTGGGCGATATTGACGCCGAAAGGTTTATCGGTGAGCGTCCGCATTTTTTTGATTTCTTCTTTGACGGCATCCAGTTCTCCGGAGCTGGTCTCAATGATTCCCAGACCGCCGGCGTTGGAGACGGCCGATGCCAAAGCTGAGCGAGCGATCCAGCCCATGGGCGCTTGAACGATGGGTATTTCTACACCCAGCATTTGGGTCACACGGTTTTCGTATGGCATAGCAGCTCCTGATCACGGTTAACGTAGCGTTGGTAGGTGTAATTGATATTTGATTCAAAGTGCTCGGTTTCGATTAAATCGAACTGGCGCCGAGGGAATTCAGGGAAGTAAACATCGCCAGAGACTTCGATCTCCACTGTCGTTAAGTGAACACACTGTGCATCGTTGATCATTGCTCCATAGAGTTCGCCGCCGCCCACAACAAATATAGGGCGGTCGGTGCTTGCCGCGAAAGTCATGGCGGCGCTGATCGAGTTGAATACTTCACAGCCATCGTGGCGATAGCCTTGTTGTCTTGTGACAATTAGGGTGAGGCGACCAGGCAATGGTCGGCCGATTGATTCGAACGTCTTACGCCCCATTACCAAGCAGCCGCCCTGGGTGATCTTTTTGAACAGCGCCTGTTCCCCCTTCACCTGCCAAGGGATGTCTGAGCCGCGGCCAATGACGTGATTGCGGCTCTGTGCTGCAACAATGGCGTAGCTCGGGTTCACATCCGCTCCACAGTTTCGATACCGAGTAGATTGAGACCGGTTTTTAGCGTGTTCGCGGTCATGCGAGCAAGCCTAAGACGACTCTTTTGAATGGCTTCAGGCGCCGACAGAACTGGACAATGTTCATAAAAACTCATGAACAAGCCGGCGAGTTCATAGAGATAATTGCACAGAATGTTGGCCTGGTAGTCATCAAGGTAGGAGTCGAGTGCTTCACTCATTTGCAAATTTTTGAGGGCCAAGGCGAGCTCCTGAGGGGCGCTGAGATTAAAGCTCGCGCCTTCGTTCGTCATGGTGATCGATGATTTTCGGATTAGACTTTGGATGCGTGTGTAGGCGTATAAAAGATAGGGTGCCGTGTTGCCTTCAAAAGCTAACATCGTCTCCCAATCGAAAATATAGTCAGTGGTGCGATTCTTTTGGAGTTCAGCATATTTGATGGCGCCAATGCCGACTACCTCTGCTATGCGTTGGCTGTCTTGTTCAGACAGGTCCTCGCTACGTGCTGTGAGCAGTCTTTTCGCTCGGTCAACGGCCTCCAGCGCAACATCAATAAGCTTAACGTCGGCGCCGTCTCGCGTTTTAAAGGGTTTGCCGTCGTCTTTAAGGACCAGCCCAAAGGGCAAGTGTTCGGTGATCACCTCGTCTGGGATAAATGCCGCTGCCCGTGCAACCGCAATCACTTGTTTTAGATGGAGTTGCTGGGAAGCACCGACCACGTAAAGGATACGATTCGCTTTCAAGGTATTATGACGGTAGCGCAACGCGGCAAGGTCTGTTGCAAGATAGGGAAAGCCACCGTCTGTTTTTTGGACCATGGCGGGCAACGGCTGATCATTTTTACCTTTAAACTCGTCTAAAAAGACGCAGAGCGCACCGTCGGATTTTTCGATCAGTCCCAGGCGAGTCAGGTCTGCAACCAAGGGTTGTAAATCGTCGTTGTATTGGCTCTCTGGCATTGCATGATCGCGCGTCAGGGTGATGTTGAGCAGATCATAGACACGTTGGCCATGTTCCATCGAGGTGTTAATAAAAGTCTGCCAGAGCGTTTTGAGTTCTGGGTCGCCCGCTTGTAACCGAACAACATATTCTCGAGCCTTCTCAGCGAAGGCTGTGTCTTCTTTAAATCGTTTGCTGGCGACCTGGTAGAAGGCTTCTAGATCACTCAACTCCGCCGACTCTGTTGCGGCATTAGACTCATCAAGATACGCCAGCAAGCTCCCAAACTGCGCGCCCCAATCGCCGACATGGTTGGCGCGAATTGGTGTGTGGCCAACATGCTCGAGTACACGGACCACCGTATCGCCGATGACTGTTGAACGCAGGTGACCGATATGCATTTCTTTGGCTAGGTTGGGAGAGCTGTAATCGACAACAACACGTTCGGACTTCTCAATGACGGGTTTTGCCGATGAACTCTGTTTGGATAAAGCGTCGGCAAGATAGTGGTCAGTGAGCGTAATGTTAATAAAACCCGGGCCAGCAATTTCTGCAGTGAAGTCGGGTTGCTCGGCCAGCGCCGCGACAACGTTTTGGGCCAGTGTCCTAGGATCCATTTGCAATCGTTTCGCAGCGCTCATGATG